>Ga0256405_10001292_pt1 | contig 69421 bp, 52 predicted proteins | sample RumenRJG_02DNA_FD_189096 | JGI IMG/M metagenome (GOLD analysis project Ga0256405, IMG submission 189096) | Bovine rumen microbial communities from Lethbridge, Alberta, Canada - RJG_02 | ecosystem: Host-associated > Mammals > Digestive system > Stomach > Rumen | place: Canada: Alberta...
TGCATATACAAGAGGGACATTATTTGGAGGGCCACGCGTATTTTCTTTACCTGCTATTTATGATAATCTGCAAAACGGTCCAATGGATGCTACAAAACTAGCACCCATTTTACTCAACAATCCTTCTGCGCTTCAGAATCTTTCTGAACGGACTAAATCTGCATTTAGAATAAATGGGAGAACATATAGAATGCAAATGGATAATTAACATGAAAATTCGGCTTATTATAATCAGTTGTATTATACTTAGTTCTTGCTCGGTCCATAAACAAACATATTCGCCTTATTTGGTAGCATATGAAGAGGTAAATGCAGGTCCAATCCCTCCGGCATATATTTTTTTACGGACACGGCCTCAGTTCTTTGAATTATACTGTCCGAGTATCTATGAAAGTATTTTGGGTAAATATACTATTCATAATGACACACTTATTTTATCTCTTGACATGGAGGTATTAGATGGATCTTCCGGTTTCATTGTATCAAAGACAACGACGGCGGATACAAACCTCACAATTATACCAAAGAAATTGTTAATAAGTAAAGACCGTCTATTAGATACAACAGATTACGATTTCAAAGATATTTTGCCCGAACCATTCAATGATATAAAATATAAAAGGGATTTTAAGCGCATAAAATGAGATTCACCGGGCAGGAGGACCAGGCACCAGACTTCGGTATCCCCTACACCGACTTCGGTGCCCGCCACTACAGTCCCGCCCTTTCCCGCTGGCTCGTCCCCGACCCCCTCGGCGAAAAGTACTACGATGTCAGTCCGTATGCGTATTGTGAAAAAATACCCTCCCTGCCTGGTTTCTGGCCAGGGAAGGAGGGCAGTAAATGCCTTGTGCAGCAGGGATATTTACTTCGTTCCGAAGATGCGGTCGCCGGCGTCGCCGAGGCCCGGAACGATGTAGGCGTTCTCGTTGAGGTGGTCGTCCACCGCGGCCAGGTAAATGTCTACGTCGGGATGCTCGGCCTGGACACGGGCAATGCCTTCCGGCGCACCGACCAGGCACATCAACCGGATGTTCTTGCATCCTCTTTCCTTGAGCATCGCAAGGGCGTCACAGGCGCTGCCGCCCGTCGCCAGCATCGGATCCGTCACGATGACCATGCGGCGCTGGATGTCTTTGGGAAGCTTGCAATAATAAACCACAGGGTTGTGGGTTTCCTCGTTGCGGTAAAGACCGATATGGCCGACTTTGGCGACCGGTATCAGATTCTGCAATCCTTCAACCATGCCCATTCCGGCGCGGAGGATCGGGACAATGGCGAGCTTGCGTCCGGAAACCTCTTTTCCGGTTGTCCGGCAGAGGGGCGTCTCGATTTCGATATCCTCGAGCGGAATATCCCGGGTCACCTCGTAGCCCATCAGGAGGGCGATTTCCTTGAGCAATTCCCGGAAGTCTTTGGATCCGGTCTTTTTGTCCCGCATAATCGTCAGCTTGTGCTGGATCATGGGATGGTCGATAACATGCAATTGGCTCATAGCAATGGTTATTTAGTGCTTTCTCTACAAAGATAGGCAAATGGCGCCGATAAAAAAAGGATTTTTTGCGTTTGGCGCGGATCCCGTACGGTGTGCCCCTATGGGTTCAGGTGGGCCAGGACGTATTCCAGGGCAGCATCGAAGTAGTACCGGTGTCCGCCGTCCGCAATGTGCAGCGTGCAGTTGTCCGGGGCGCCGGCCGCCTGGTAAATCCGTTTGGTCGTCTCGAACTGCTCTTTTGCCTGGGGCGTGAGGGAAGTGGGGTCGGAAATGCCCTGGATGATGCAGATGTTCCGGGGCGCTGTCAGCCCGGCCAGATCTCCCAGTTCGCAATAATCCAGGAATCCGGGCATGTATCCGCATTCACAGTGATGCACGCCGCCCCAGCTGGCCGCCATGGAGCTGAATGCCGAAGACGGGATGGACATGGTGACCCGCTCGTCGATGGCACTGAGGTACTCCGCCTGTGTCCCGCCGCCGGAATTGCCGGTGACGATGATGTTCCTTTCATCGACGGGGAGAGCCTCCAGGGCCCAGTCCAGGATCTTCATCAAGTCCCAGCACCGGTCTCCGATCGGGGTCCTTCCGACCAGCAGGTCGCGCATGAGCAGTTCCCGGCAGGAGTAAGGCATGTCCTTTTCCACGTCGTCCGGAAACATGGTCGAACCATATCCGCGGGCTTCCGGAACCAGGGTGATAAATCCCTGCTGGGCGAACCTGTAGGCCATGTTCCGGTCTTTTTTCACGGAGGCGATGCTGTCCTTTTCCGACGTGTAGATACCCGCATAGCACTTCCAGTTCTTGTTATGCCCGTGCGGGGTCATGACCAGGGGTGCTTTCTCCTTGCGCTCCTTCGGAACGATCAGAATGAATGGGATTCTTACATCCGGTTCCGTCCAGATCTCCCAGTTCTGCCGGTTGGCGAATCCGATGTCTTCGTCGTCAACCTGCCGTACCGTAGGCTTGAAATGCGGCAGTTGCCCCTGAATGGTGTTCAGGCCGATGATCTGGCGGATATCCTGCCGCAGGGTCTTCTGCCATTTCTTGAATTTCCGCGGCCCGAACTTGTCGAAAGCATGCTGCTTCAACGCATTCTCATAGGTCCTGTCGCAATGCTTCTGGAAATCGAAATCCGTCAGGGGCTCATTGCTCCGGTCCGCATATTTCGGACCGGGCGCGGTGCAGGCGGCCGCAAGAAGGCCGGTCAAGAGGAGCGAAGAAAGGAAATGCTTCATAATCATCTTTTTATAATTCAATCATCGCAAAGGAACAGGGTTCCATCATGAGGGTGATGGTCCCGTCTTTTCCAATCGGGACCGGGTAGTCCGAATAGAAGAAGCGTGAGTCAGCCAGATAAACGCGGACTTCTTCCGGGATGACTCCCTCAACCTTGATGGTGATTTTTTTACCATAAACTTCGTTGTTGTCCTGGGTATATCGGCTGACGAGGATCCGAAGCCGTCCGGTGTCAGACTTGGCCGCTACGGCATACAGCCCCGGCGTATCCTCTACCGTCTTCACCTGCGTCCCGCATTCCAGCAACTGTCCCCAGGCGTAGAAAGGATAATAGCCGATCAACGGCCGCCGGTCAGTCGCGTCAAATATCTGGTTGAAGCGGGAGTTTGGCCGGAAATCATAGCAGGTCATCACCTGGATCGGGGTTTCATTCTGGCAGGCAGTCATCGTAGCTGCGAGGAAAGCGGCACCCTTGATTGTATGGCGGGTCTTGGCGTTTTCCTCGGTGGTTTCCGCCCAATGCCAGACATAATTCCACTCGTCCAGGATGGATTCCGTGTCCTTGAATCCGTATTTGGCCAGCACGGCATCCACTGTATCCGAACGTTCCTTCACGATTTCGGGCGTGTACGTATAGATATGCCAGGAGAAGAAATCCATGGGAGCCTTTGCGTCGGCGGTCGCCTTCAGGAAACGGTGCAGCCATTCCCCGTTTTTGGGGTTGGAGAACCCCGGACCGCCGATTTTCAATTTCGGGAACTTCTTTTTCAAATGCTTCGAGACGACGGCATAGAACTTATCGAACTCCTCGTCCGGTCCGCCCCAGCACCGGGGATCGGTCTTCCACCGGCCGTTCCGGTCCAGGTCCGGCTCGTTCCAGATTTCCCAGTATTCGATGTTCCAATGATAGCCGTTGGCCCATCCTTCGTTGTAATGCCGGATGATGTGCTCGCAGATTTTCGCCCATTTGAGGTAATCCTCAGGGGGATAGATGTAATACTTGTTCTGGGCGGGTTCGATTGTCTGGCCGAGCCGGTACAGGATTTTCTCCCCGGCGTCCCGTGCCCGTTTGAGGACTTTGTCCGACTTGAAGAAATCATAAGAGGCGGGATCGTCCACATCGGCGGAAAAATCCCGGAAGATCGAACGGATATCGTAAACGTAACGTCCGTAGCTGCTGGGATCCAGCATGGCGTCATGGGTGCGCACATAAGAAATATGCGCAGCCTTGAACCAATTCAGGTTGTGTACGGTCGGGGCGTTGTTCCCGCCGTTCAGGGGACGGATCGGGCCTACTTCCACAGTCGGTCGGACCAGGACCTGGTTTTCCTGTGCAAGCGCGGCTGCTCCGGGCAGAAGGGCAGAAAGTGCCAGCGTGGCAGCACAAACAGCAAGATGGAAGAATCGTTTCATGGCGCGGTTATTTAGTCAAGGGTTGTTCACAGCGATAAATCTGGTCCCGCTTCAGCAACTCCGCCTGGACCAGGGTGATGGGATACCGGTCCGTCTTGCAGAAATCCGGCTCCATCAGCATGCCGAGGACATGACCGGAAGGCTGGTTCATCGGGAAAAGGTATGCTCCGTTCGGGAAGTCATAGGTTTTTTCGGGGCCGAGCCGGTCCAGATGCAGTTTGTCATCCGGATCTCCGGGTTCATATTTCCGCAGGCGCATCGTTGTTCCGGGATCGACCTCGGACCAGGTAATGCCGTTATACCCGGCAATTTCCAGGATGCGGGCCGCGTCCGGGACGTCCTTCGGGATCAGGTATGCCCTCGGGCGGGACCGGACGACGAGCGGGACTTCGTAATAGCGCACGGAGAAAAGCGAATCGCACAGCACTTCACCCCGGCGGAAATCGTAGAATTTTCGGGTGTACAGGTAGGGCTCCTCGTTTTGTCCATGTTTGAGAATCAGCGGATTGGTCCCGTTTTCTCCGCAGGCGACCGTTGCCTGGCGGTCCGCCGCCACCGTTGCGCGCAGCCGGTCGGAATGGGCGATGGTGAAAGCGATCAGCGCTTTGGCGGCAAAGAACTGGGTCATTACCCGGCGGGCGAACGTCGCGCCTTTGTCCAGCGAGGCATTGGGGGTTTCTACGAGGAAATTCGTACTGCCGCGCAGGGCATAATAATGCGAGGCGTGCAGCGGAGACTGGTCGGAATATCCGGCTTGGGTGTACTCCCAGTAGCGGAGCCCTTCCGCTGCGCCGGCCGATTCGACATACCGCATCATCTCCTTCATCAGGTCATTGAGCACCGGGGTATTGTTCTGGTTCCCGGAGACGGTGATGCCGGCATCGTCGAGGAAGCCTGTGTCGCGGAGGGCATTGCGCCAGGCGCCATATTCGTGCATGTCAACGACAACTTCCGGAAGGAAGTGATTATAAACGAGATGCGTCGCCTTGATCTCCGGATTGGCCACCAGGAGGTTGTCCCGGTTCATGTCGGGAGCCACGCTGGTTCCCCGCGTCCAGGCCTGTGCCCCGTCTCCGTTGATGCGCGGGAGGATGATGACATTGACCTCCGGCAGGACTTCCCGCCCGTAGCGCCCGTCCAGGGCAGCTGCCATGGCCAGTGCGCCGTCGCAGGGGGACGGTTCATTTCCGTGGATATGGGCATGCAGGTAGACCGTCGGCTTTCCGCTGGCTACCAACGCCGCTCCGGCCTCCTCGAGGCTCTTTCCCTTGAGGTCCGTCGTGCTGAACACCGCAAGGAACAGGCTCTTCCCCAGGGTTGTATGCCCGGGTGTAAAGAGATACAGATTGTCATCCTGATCGTCCAGTCCATTCAGGAACGCCTCGATTTCCTCTTGGGTCGTATGTTCCTGCGCCGTCTTTTTCCGATTCAGGGCAGGGGTGGTGAGCACCCAGGGGTATTTTCGTTTCAAGGCGGTGATATCCTGTGCATTGGCAATCGTTTCGTCCGTCAGTGCATAGACCTTTTCCGGCGCGTAGCCTGCCGCCCCCATGCGTCCGGGACCGGCGTCGATGGCTTTGCCGTTTTCTGCGAGGAAATCCTTATGGAACGTATAATACCCTTCTCCGGAAGCAACGAAATGGTACCGGCCTCCTGTCTCCAGTTCGTAGACCTGTTTCATTTTCCCGCCATACATCGTCATTTTCCGCAGGACTGGATTCCCTGCGGAAAGCGTGTCGCCGAATCCTTTGTAAACGCGGACCGTCACGTCGGCAGGGGCTTTCAAGGTGACCCTGCAGGTTTGGGAATAAGCGGTCGGGCTGAGTGCCAGCAGCAAGATGAACAGGAAGAATCGTTTCATGGCGCGGTTATTTATTGAGAAAACAGGTAATTGTGCCGGTAGCGTTTGAAGCGGTATCGCGAGCGGGGGACCGGGATGGGGTCGTTCAGGGCGATTTCCCATTTCAGCATCTCCGCCAGCAGTTTTTCCCGCTTGCGGGCATATCGCCGCCGCCCGTACAAATCGTGCATTTCCGAAGGATCCTTCCGGAGATTGTACATCCGGGCCTGTCCCTGCATGTCCATCACCAGCTTCCAGTCACCCATCCGGACCATGCTGATCATGCCGCTCTGGCTCCACGAGTTGAGCTCGTCGAAGAACAATCCGTCCCCCAGCGCCCCTTCTTTCCGGTAATCAGTGGCATCTTCCCGCGTAATATACTGCCCGCCGAAGCCGGCCTCCGAAAGGATGCTTTGGAATTCTTCCTTCGGATAGGGCCGCCCGGACAGCATCTCGGCCAGGCTCCGTCCCTGCACCCCTTGCGGAATCTCCGCCTCCATCACCTCGCAGCATGTCGGGAACAGGTCCACCAGGCTCACGCAGTCCTCCCGCAGGCCGTGTCCTTGCACGCCCGCACCGAACCAGACCATCGGGATCCGCGTAATCGCGTCCGGAACCCCGGCACCCTTTTTCATCAGGCCATACTCTCCGGCGTAATCACCGTGGTCGGCCGTTATGACGAAAATCGTATTATCATACAGCCCTCTCTCCTTCATCCCGTCGACAAAACGGCGCATCTGGTCGTCCAGCAAGCGGATCATTCCCATATAGTTAGCCCGTATCCGCTCCAGATTCTCGCTGCAGCCTTTGTGCCCCGCGTTCATCATCTCGAAAAGCTGCTCGTATTTCTCTCCTTTGACCGGCAGGGCGGACTTGTCCGTGCGGGCCGGCGGGATCTTCCCCTCGAACAGGGAATAGTACGGTTCGCAGACCTGATAGGGATTGTGCGGCTCCGGGAAAGACATCCACATGACGAAAGGGGAATCATCGTGCCGGTCCACCCAGTCCAGGGCATCCGTGACGATCCGGTAAGGCAACTGGCTCTCAACGGTTCCGGGAGCCGGTTTCAGGTCGGTAAAGAAGGAAAGCGTCTTGAGATAGCGGTCGAACTCCCGACCTTCCGGGGTCTTGACCGAATCCGGACCTTCCTGACCGAGGTGGTTGTAACCAATCCAGCTGTCCAGGTCGGAAGGCTTCAAATAGGTATGGTTCTTTCCGACCAAAACCGTCTGGTAACCGGCATCATGCGCGGTGCCGAACAGGTCCTTCCCGAACCAGGCGTCTGCGATGTTGTGGTTGGAATCCGTCCGTGTCACCCGGGGGTAGCGGCCGGTCAGCATTGCCACGCGCGCCGGGGCGCTGGCCGGGCACGGGGTATAGGCGCGGTTGAACCAGACTCCGGTGCGGGCCATGCTGTCGGCGAACGGCGTCAGGTCCAGCGGAAAGCCTTCCCGGGCACACAGGTCCGCCCGCTGCTGGTCGGTCATGATGACCACGATATTCGGGCGCGCATCCAGCGAGGTTGCTGCCAGCATGCAGGCAAGCGGAACCAGGAGTTGTTTTGTTGTTTCCATCGTTGATCCTCAAGGTTTTGTGATCCGCCATTCTTTCGGGGCGACGAAGCCTTTCCGCCCCTTGTCAAAGGGCAGTTCCGGGTGGTACGGGACAATGGCGTCCCCGGCCTCGACAACGCGGCGGAGCCGTTCCACCTGGCGCGGATCATAGGCATTCGTGTCCCGTTTTTCAGAGGGATTGGCCTGGATGTCCGTGAAATAATCCTTTTTCAAGCCCATCCGCCGGCTGGCGCCGGCTTTGATGTATTTGTACCGCTGGTTGACCGCCGCACCGACGCCCAGGTATATATCTCTGTCAATCAGTTTCTTCCTTGCTTTTTTCAGGACCTTGTAGATGCTGATTCCGTCATACGGGCGGCCCGGCGCAGCGCGCACACCGACAATGTCGGCGATGGTTGGCATGACATCCACAAAACCAGTCACCTGGTCCAGTTTCCGCTGTCCCGCGAAGCCGCGCGGCCAATTGACGACAGCCACATTGTGGACGCCGCCTTCCCACTCGTCGAATTTCCCGCCCCGCTGGGGAGCGTTCACGCAATACGGCTCCATGTCCGGGACCCCGCCGTTGTCGCTCATGAACAGCACCAGCGTATCGTCTTTCAGGCCGGCGTCGGCCAACGCCTTGAGAATGAGACCGATCCCCTTGTCCATGCGGGAGACCATGGCCCGGTAAGTCCAGCCTTTTTTGTCTTTCGGCTTCAGGGTCTCGAAGGTCTCTTTCGGGACCAAACTGAAAATCTCTTCTTCCGGCGCCTGATACGGCGAATGCGGCGCATTGAAGCATACATGCAGGTAGAAAGGCCCCTGGCCGGAATATTCCCCGATACTGCGCACCGCCTCGGCGGCAATCAGATCCGTCGTGTATCCTTTGTCATAGCAGGAATCCCAGTCGTTGTGCCAGTCCAATTCGCCTTCGCGTTCATGGGTAAAGTAATCCAGTGCGCCGTTGAGGCATCCGTAGAAGTGGGTAAATCCGCGGTTTAAGGGATAATAGGCAAGGCGGCCATGCCCCACGTGCCATTTCCCGATCATTGCCCGGTGCGCATACCCGTTCTGTCCCAGCAGGTCCGCCAGGGTGGTTTCCCCTTCGTCCAGACCATAATCCCGCCAGGGGGGAATGACGGTTTCCCGGATGCCGAAACGGCTGGGATACCGTCCGGTCAGCAGCCCGCAGCGGGTCGGCGAGCTGACAGGGGCCGTATAGAAGCGTGTCAGTTCGATGCCGTCCCGGGCGAGGGCGTCGATGTGCGGGGTGGGGATGACGCTTCCGTGGAAGCCGACATCTCCCCATCCGAGGTCGTCCGCGACAATCAACACAATGTTGGGGTGAGTGCGGGATGCGCCGCCGGTTTTGGCGGCCAGCGCCTGTCCGCCGGGGGCCAGGGCCGCCGACAAGGCAGCCAGCCGGAGGGCGTTCTCCGAAAAGGAGTGACCGATCGTTTTCATATTTATGATAGGCTGAGAATACCTCAAATTTAACGAATTCATCGGGTATTCCCAAAAAATCGGTTAACTTCGCATAGAAACCATAGATAACACGATGATAAGGATGTCTCTATTTCTTTCCCTGGTTATGGTGGCACTCGCCACGGCGCCCGCTTGCGGCAAGCAGGATTCCCCGGAAGACACCGGCAATGCGCAGGATTTGACCATTGCGGCAAAAGGGCAGTCTTCGTTTACTGTCCGGATTCAGCAAAACCTTTTCAGCAATGCGACGGCTTTCCTGGGGGATATCCAGAAAGAAACGGGAGTGGAACTCAAGACGGTTTCTGCCCTGTCGCCGGCCAAGGAAGACAGCGATGAGATTCTGATCGGAAACATGACGTCATACAAGATTATCATCGACGCGGCCAAGAAAGATCTCCGCCATGGATACATCATCAAGGCGGTCGGTCAGAAAATCCTCATCGTCGGGACTGACGATGCCTGGACGGTGCTGGGGATGGAATATTTCACCGGCAGGATAATGGCCAGCACGATATATTGCGATAACGGGACATTCAAGATCCCCCGCGATTTCTCCTATGTGGAAGACGGTGACGATCCGCAGCTGATCGCCCGCCTGCTGAAGCAGGGCCGGAAGTTCGACCTGATCCCCGAGTGGGTCGGCGCCTGTCCCCGCCGGGATGCGCTGCGGGTCGCGCAGGGAGCCGCCTCAGACGGTAAATATGTGTATTTCAGTATGAAAGGAAACGAGGACAGCACGACCCATGATTCCGAGGTGGTGGTCTTTCAGTATACCCTTTCTCCGTTCAAGTATGTCGGGGAGTCCGCCATGTTCAACGGCCATCATGCCAATGACATGACGTACGATACGAAAGGCAAGCGGGTGCTGGTGAACCATGGATCCGGTGCATCTTCGACATTGACGGCCATTCCGACTGATCCTACAATCGGAGAGCCCGTCCTGGTGAAGACCGCTATCGGCATCGGCGGTATCACCTATAACGCCAAGCGCGACATGTACGGGATTACGCAGGGCGGCACCAAGTATGTGACGGCGGATGCCTCTTTCAAACTGAAGGACAATTTCGGCCGGACGGACAACATGAAGGAAACCTATACCGCCCAGGGCATGGGGAGTGACGATTCTTACGTATACTTTCCGATGAGCCCGGGCAGCAATTCCCCCGAGAAGGTGAACCTGCTGGTCACCTACGATTGGGAAGGGAATTATGTGGGCAACCTGAAGATTCCCAAGAACACGGAATCCGAGAGCATGTTCTATGCTGCCGGAGAATATTACGTCAATTTCTACGAATCGGCCGCTGTCCTGTACCGGGTTTATCCGGACCTGGTCTATCAGCCGCAAAGATAAGCCTTATTCAGCCGGGTAGCCGACCGGATGGTAGAGGACCGGAATCTGCTGTCCGGTCAGGCCGAGCGCGGCCCGTATCGCATCCAGGTCCATGGGAGGCGCACAGCAGACGGTTCCCAGTCCGAGGGACGTGCAGTACAGGGAGATATTCTCCGAAACCATACCGGCATCCATGAACGCGAAATCCCGGTTCCGGTTATTCGGGCGGGGTTCGAACCGTGTCTGGTCCGAGACAAGCAGGATGGTCAGCGGAACCGTGTAGATGAAGTGGTTATGGGCTTCCATCATCGGCCGGATGTCTGTCCGGGTGACGGGTTCCAGCGAGGCGGCCACGGGGTCGTATCTGTTTACGCCGTCCGCCCGGCAGACATACAGGAGGATGTCCTGGGCATTGACGGCCGAGGGAGCGGTGCGCCGCCCGTTTTCCCGGCTAATTCCGTTGGCGGCCCACAACAGGTCCATGACCGTTTCTTCCGGGAGGGGCGTATCGGCATAGCGGCGGACAGAGTGGCGCTCCGAAAGTGCCTCCCTGACCGTCATTCCAATAGAGAAGTTATCCATATTTCTATCTGATTATCATAATGTTGCGTTCGTTCAAGGCGCCACTTCGACGAAGGCGAAGCAATTTGTCTTGAGATAGAACACGATTTTGCCGTCCTTGACCGTCAGCGGGAACTCCGTGAAGAGGAAATTGTCGCTGGTCATGTGGCAGGTCGCCTTGGTGAGGTCATACCCGGGGACGCTGACTTCGACGCGTTCCCGCTCGAAACGGGTTTCATCGTCGTTGTACCGGGTCACCAGGATGCCCAGTTTGCCTTCCTTCGACTTGGCCGCCGTCACGAAAAAATCCGTATGCTTGCCCAGGTCGACTTTCACGCTGGTTCCCAGCCGGGCCAGTTTTGCCCAGGACAGCAGGGCATAGTACGGCGACCGCGGCTCAGGCCGCTGCCCTGACCGTCCGAATGCGCCGTTATAGGAAGTCGTCGACCGAAGATCGTAATAGTTCAGCATCTGGACGTCCTCCAGCTGGAGGGCGGACATGGTCGCCGCGACAAAGGCTGCCCCCTTGATTTCATGCCGGATCCTTGCGGAATACTCCTGTCCGTCGGAACTCCAGTCTTTGACGTAATTCCATTCGCCCAGGTGGATGTCGATATTGTTGAACCCGTTCTTTTTCAGGTGTTCCCGCATATCCCGCGTCAGCTGGACCAGCGTCTCGGGATGGGACGCGTATTTGTGGTAGGTAAAGAAATCCAGCGGGGCTTTTTCCTTGATGACATATTGCAGGAAGTCATCGATCCATGCCTGGTCATAGCTTCCGGCGAAGGCGGGACCACCGACCTTGATCCGGGGGAATTTCTTTTTCAGGTACTTGGCCGTCGTGGTGTACAACCGGAAATAGTCTTCGTCCGTACCGCCCCAGAAGGACGGGTCCTTCCATTTTCCTTCCTTGCCGTATTTCCGGCTGTCCATGTTGGGTTCATTCCATATCTCCCAGTATTCGATGCCCATGTGGAATCCGTCTGCCCATCCTTCGTTATAATGGCGGATGACGTGCTCGCAGATGACGGCCCATTTCTTGAAGTCCGGCGGCGGAACGGGGCCGAGCCGGTTGCTGCCGCTTTCGGCGCTTTGACCGAGCCGGAAATAGGGCTTGCTGTTGCAAGCGACGAGGGACTTCATATACAGGTCCGCATGATGGAACTGGTAACTGGCCGGATCGTCAGGGTCCTTGGTAAAATCCGGGAAGACGGACTGGATGTCCACGACCTTGCAGTCGTGCGTCCGCATGTAGGGAACCTCCAGGGTCTGGGTCAGGATGTCGCTCGAGGTATAGTTGTTGGCGGCATTCATCATTTTGATGGGGCCGGTCTCAATCTCTGGATACACCGTAACCTGGCCCCGGGCAGGCAGGGAACTGGCCATCAGGACCACTTCTTCGGCGACGCTGCGCAACCGTGCGGCCTCCGCCGGGTCCACGCCGCAGGTGGCAGGCTCCCCGCGGAAGGGTTTCTTGCTGATCAGCAGATAATTGACACAGGCTTTTAGGTAAGAGCCGGCCAGGTTCTGGTGGTGGTTGTCTTTGGCCAGCAGCCGGATGTCCGGATATTTCTTGCCGGCCAGGACGAAAGCGTCGCCGATCGGAGAAACGCTTGTCCCCGCCTCTTTTGCCATCATCCGGCAGCCGCGGCGCAGGCAGGCATCCAGGGAATCCGCGCTGCCGAAAACCTCTGCATTGCCCGAGCGCAGGTTGGGATAAGTCCAAGTCCTTTCCAGAAAGACCGTGCATCCGGGGGACGCTTTTAAAACATTGTCCTTCAGGGTAATGAAATTATCCAGAATTGTCCGGTCGCCGGTCAGGGCGTATTTGGCCGGCGTGCTGCTCTGGTCCTGCAGGAAGGCGTAGTCGTAGCCGCCGGCCTCGACAGCCTGGCGGGAGCGGGCGATTTCCAGATGCTGTCCGAAGGTTCGGCCCCCATGGAGGTATTTGCCGATCCGAACCCGCATTCCCTGGCTCGCGGCAATCTCTGTGAGCATGGAGTCTGCGTGGCAGACATACGTGAAGGAATTGCCGATGCACAGGACGCGGACCTCTCCGGGTTCTTTCGGGCCCTCAATGAGGGCGAATTGCTGGGCGGACACTGACAGGCAGCCCAGCAGGGCTGCCATGCAAATTATCAATATTCTTTTCATATGTTACCGTATGCCGTATTTTTTCAGGATTTTGAGGATCGGTTTCTCGATCGAGTGCGCCCAGAGGATGTATCCATAGGAATTCGGGTGGGTGCCGTCCGCCGAGGTGTCATGGTCGGGAGTTGTGGCGTCAGGATAGATGAGATAGATGTTTTTATATTTCTTCTGCGCCTCTTTGACCAATTCGACAGCCCGGTCTTCCCGCTCCTGTTCGAATTTGATGAACCGGGTGTTGAAATTCCGCCATTCCCGGTGGATGGTCTTCTGGAAAATGATGGGAATGTCGGGATGGGCGGCCTGGACGGTCTCGATGAACGGGAATAACCGTTCCTCAATAATCTCGATGGACGGATTGGAGAAAGCGTCCAGGACAAGGGCTTCGATGTCGGCTCCTGCGATGACGCGGGCATAGCATTGCTGCAGCTTCGATTGCCCGCTGACCCCCAGGCTGAGCATTTCCAGACCGGTATCCCGGGTGAAGATGGCCGGATAGGTCAGTCCCGGACGGCCGGCGCCCGCACCATGGGTGAAACTGGAACCGAACATGGCGATCTTGTGGCGGAACGGATTCGGAATCGGGGCGATTTCGGCGCTGCCGTCAATGCCGATCTGCACGCTTTGGAGGACGCTGTACAGAGGCAGATAGAGCAGGCACTCGTGCATGGTTCCGTCCATGGCTTTGATGACTTCCGCAGGAGCTTCCGGATCGGTGTCCGGGCTCACGCCGGCGCCGGCCCAGACCCATTGGCCGTTCTGTTTGATGTAGAGGTCATAACCGCAGTATTCCAGCTGGGAAGATTTCAGCGGGTTGCCGCGCTGGTCATAGATGGTCTTGACACTGATGCGTTTGGTGTCGGTCTTGAAGGCCACGGCAATGCCGGAAGCGGTGAGGGCGCGCTGGAGTTCGGCTTTGGAAAAACCGCTGTATTTCAGCGAGTCGACCCGGTTGTAGGGGTTGGGGGTGTCGGGGCAGAGCTTCCCGACCAGGGTGTAGTCCGAGGCCTCCGTGAAGTGCTCGCCTTTTTTCTCGAGGATTTCCTTGACAATCAGGGGCTCGTTGGTGGTGATCTGGTCGACGCCCAGATCGATCATCTGCTCGATGATCTTGGGGTCGTCCACCGTCCAGACGTTGACGCTCATGCCCAGGTCGTGGGCGCGCTTGACGTAGTCGGGATGGGCGAGGAAGACCTTCTGTTCGAAATCAATCCCATTGATCCCGTCGGCATGGATTTCTTCAGGCGTTTTATCCTTCGACAGATACTGGACGGTGAAGCCCGGGAGCTTGGCTGCCACTTGTTTGCAGATGTAGTAGCTGAATGCGATGAAAAGGGTTTTGTCCGGGGACAGGAAACCGTACTTCTGCAGCGAAGCAATCGACTTGTCGATCAGCACGTCGGCCAGTTCGTCCGAGTACGGACTCGGGGACTTGAGTTCGAAAACCAGTTTGGTGAAGGTGTCCCGGGGGATGCTGGCCAGGTATTCATCCAGCGTGGGCAGTTTCTCCCCATTGGGCAGCAGCTCGTTTTTCAGCTGGGCATAGGTATGGTCGGCGATGTTTTTCCCGTTGATGGCCCGGTCATGGAAGACGACGGGAATCCGGTCCTGGGTGAGTTTGACGTCGAATTCGCTGCCCCAGAGGTTGTTGTTGATGGCTTCCCGGAAGGACGCCTTGGAATTGTGCGCCCCCTGGGCGGCTTCGGACTTCCAGAACCCCCTGTGGGCGACGATGTGGACAGGAGTGGCCTGGATTCCGGTCGAAAACAAGGCTGCACAAAGGGCAAGGGCAGCCACCTTGCTGAAAAACGACTTCATGGTTATCATTTATTTGTTTATTTGCGGTTCTTTAGGAGCGACCAGGTCCTGCCGTCAGACAGGTCCAGTTTGATTTTGTAATAGTCTCCGGCTTGTTCCAGCGTCGGCAGGACATCCTTCTGGATTTTTTTCCTGTCGACGAGGGCGGTCGGGATCCAGAAGGTCTTCTCCTGGCAGGAGTCGCTCCAGACGTTCTTTGTCACGTCGCATTTGCGGAGCAGCCCGTCCTTGACTTCCACATGAATCAGCATGTTACCGTAACAGGGGAGCGTGAAGGAATAATCCTTCCACTCGAGCGGGGCGGAGTAGCAGACATAGACGTCATCCTCCCGGTTGAACAGGAGAATCTGGTCGACGGCGTGGACAAAGTTTCCGGCGGCCGTCGTGAACCAGGGTCTCATGACGACCTTGTCCTCATTGATTTCGAAATGCTCGGAGAAATAGCCGATCTGGGCGGCCGCCTCCTGCAGGAGGGAAAGCGACTTGTCCCGGATGCCGTAATTGGCCATGGCAGAAGCGATCCAGGAGGCATACCAGGGGCAGAGGCCCGATCCGACCGCATACATGTTTCCGGCGGAGTACCGGTCGTCGTAGAAATCCTGGATGGCCGCCCGCTCGAGCGGGTCGTCCGTCGACAGGACCGGATAGGGATACATGCCGGTGACAACGGCGATGCTCTTTTCCTTGCACCCTTGATACGGAACGTATTTGGTCCCGTCGTTCGGAAGGGTCTTCCTCAAGCCGGCTGCCAGGCGGGCGAATTCCTCATACATCGGACCTTGGATGCCCAGTATCGCAGCCGCCTGCAGCGTGATTTCAAAGGTATAGATGGCGCCGCACGAGGAGAAGAAAGGATTCTCGATACCGGCCCCGAGGCGCTCCAAGTCCGTCGTTCTTCCAAAGGTGACCGTTCCGTCGGGATGGCTGTAGCACATGTGGTTCTGGAAGAACCGGGCGCAATCCTTCATGACCGGGAAGGCGGTTTTCCGGAGATAGTCCTTGTCGTGGGTGTACAGGTAGTGTGTCCAGGCCGCCGTGGCGATATGGGACATGTGGAAAACATGGAAGATCGAGTGATGATACGGTTGATTCATGCCTTCTATCCCGTTTTCGGTCGATTCCCAGGGGTATTTCGCGCCGGTGTTCACCGTGATTCTCCCATTGGCCATCGGCAGCGTCTTGAAACGGAAATCCGGCGCCCGGCGGGCGATATCCAGGTGGTTGCTGCTGGCCAGGCCCAGATAGCAGCAGGTTTCGTCAAAGGCGAAATACCGTCCTGCCCACAACCGGTTGCTGATTCCGACCGGGAAGGACCATTTCGTGGCATTGGCCAGCAGTTGGAAGATGCCGCCGACATAGGCCCGCTCGATCTTCTCGTCCGGGATATCGACCGATGCCTTTTCCCAGTAACCGCTCCAGACTTTTTTGTGGCTTTCCGCCAGCCCGTCAAATCCGTTCTCTTTTGCAAGAGTCTGATAGTCATTTATTTCTTTAGTGTATTCGGGTGTCGAGAGGTCATCGGAATACAGCAGATAGAAGGTTACGCTGACGGGTTGGTTCACCTGCGGCAGGACCTCTGTCGTCAGGGAGAGATTCTCCAGGGACTCATCCGCGGTCACTTCCCGGTCGGCGAAAAGGCGGATCAGGCCGTTGAAAGCCCGGTAGCCGTAAGTGGAATACGTGATATCCAACGCTGTATTTTCCGGATTCCAGCGGGGGCTGAAATTCATGTAATGCGGCATGACAAACTGGTCCTCTTTTTCGGACAGGTCATACCGGAATTGGCAGGAAACCGGGCCGGGCAGCGGCTTGAGGGCGTGGAAGGTTTTCCGGATGGCGACGATGTCCTTCAAGGCATGGACGATGATTTCGGTTTTGACAGCGAGCGCGTCTCCATACGTATTCTCGCACGTCATCATCGCGTGCTTCGTGTCCAGCGTCTGGGACCAGGTGTCCGGCAGGGTATACGATTTCCCGCCATAGGAAATGACCTGGCAATATTTGCCGAACGGATACAACTTGTCATAAGGCGGTCCGTTGCGGCGCCCCGCCCACTGGACGACATCCACGGGCTGACCTTTGATCTGATTCATCGTTCCCTGTACGTCGAAATGGATGTTGAGATCTCCATTGCTCAGCAGCGGCATCACGTACCGGGGCGGCAGGTTGTCACCGACACCTTCAATGGTATTGATGAAGGACGACTCCCTTTCGGCGCGTATCGGGAGCAGGGCGCAAAACAGGACCAGAATGGCCAATAGATTTTTTTTCATATGTGGATAGTTGGTACAAGCAAAGATAAAAAACAATTTGGTTATTTCCTTGTATTGCGCCACAGGGCCGTCATTTGCTCAAGGGTTTTTCCCTTGGTCTCCGGAACAAGACGCCATCGATTCAAAAATGCGGACTATTGGAGTTTTGTCAAAAAAGGCGTAACTTAGGGAATCTTATCCCGATCATGTCCTGAAGATGAAAAACTACCTGTTACTGATTTGCTCCATATGGCTTTTCGTGGCGGCATTTCCGGGCCATGCCGCGGACGGGCAACCCGCGGTGAAAGTGGATACGGTCTTGTATGACCCGGCAACGTCATATCCGAATAAGCTTCTGATAATCAGCCCGGCAGATGTGTCGGCGCCCTGCCCCTGCATCTTGTACGTGAAGGGTTCCGCCTGGAAGAAACAGAGCATGGCCGCGGCTGTGCGCCGGATGATTCCGATGGCGGAAAAGGGCTATGTGGTCGCCTGTGTCGAATACCGCCCTTGTTCCGAGGCGCTGTTTCCCGCACAGGTCGAGGACTCCAAGACGGCGGCCCGGTATATGCGCGCCCATGCTGCCGAATATGCCGTGGATCCGGACCGGATCTATGCCTGGGGTTCTTCTTCGGGCGGGCATACGGTTCTGCTTCACGCGCTGACCCAGGATGGTTCTCTGCTGGATAGCGGCCGGCTCGGTGAATGGTCGTGTAAAGTCCGTGCGGTCGTAGACTATTATGGGCCGAGTGAACTTGTCCGGGAATTCCGGATCGAGAACGGGTATCAGCGGGATCCGGATGCCAACGGAGGCCTCCTGCTCGGGGACCCGGTATGGGAAAAGCGGGATGTCGCGTTGCGGGCGAGTCCGCTGTATTATGTCAATCCGTTTGCTGTTCCGACATTTATCGTACATGGAGACGGGGACAAGGTTGTCCCGCTGGACCAAAGTGAGGATCTGGCTGCCCGGTACCGGGAATGCGGCGCGCCCTGCGATTTCCTGGTTCTTCCCGGCGAAGGCCATGGCACCGCCGGTTTCTGGACACCGGAACTCTACGACCGCGTCGACACCTTCCTCCGCACCCACTAGCGTCGGCAATCGTAGTGTTACATTTTTCATATCAACACGCAGATAATCATGGATATAGCAACGATTAAAGCCGCATTTTCACGGGACGAAAGCATGGAGGATGCACGGAAAATCGCAACCGGACTGTTGACCGAAAGAGGAATCACCATTCCTTTCCATCCCTCTGTCGATTTTGTCGAGCTGCTCCGGCAGTACAAAGCCAATCCGGACCTTTGGAAGGCGGCGCTGGATTATTTGGCAGAAATTGCCCCCAGGCTGTCGGAAATCACCGAATTCGGGGAAACGGAACTGGTCGGCACGCGCTGTTTCGCCATCCTTTCGGAATTGATGCCCATGCCTCTTGCCGAAACCACCCTCGAGGGTCATCACGACTATATCGACATCCAGCTTACCGAAGGGCCCGTCCGGTGGGGAATCTGCCCCTCGGACAATGGGCATCTTCAAGTGGTTCAGGAATATGACCCCGCCAAGGAGGCGGGATTCTACCTTTCCAAAGATACGGAATACTACACCCAGGAGGCTGACACGCCTTATGTTTTCGTATTCTTCCCCAAAGACCTCCACAACCCTTCCTTCGCAGCAGAAGGGGCCGTATATGAAAAACCGCTTAAGAAGCTGGTAATCAAGGTGGCCAACGCCGAGTAACTGCCCTGCCGCCGGGGCGAATGGCCCCTTTCAGGAGAGCAGCTGCCCGAAACCGCCTCTGCCCCAAAAGCCCCCCTCCGGAGCTACGGTTTCGGAAGGAGTTTCTTGTAGTAGGGGCGCTGGGGATCGTCGACGGTCACACTGGCGCTGATAACGGGGGTGACGGCGAAATAGCCGACGACATTATCTCCCCGGATGTTCGTCGGGCAATTGGCCGGCTGCGGTGAAAACAAAGGAATCGAAGAGAGGGAACTGTTCAGGGTGACGGAGAGCAGGTAATCAAAGTAATCTTTCGCAAGGGTATGGGCCTGCAGGGTGATGACATCCCCTTTCTCCAAGTATTTGCAGCAGTCCCCGTAGCGTTTCTGCAAAAAACTCACCTGCATGAGGGTCGTAATCGGGAAACCGGTTACGATGTTCCCGTTAAAATACTTGTCGTCAAGTACTTCCGACAATTCGAACGGATAGAACCGGTCATTGACCCCGATGGTCACATAATAGAAACTGGTCTGCGGCTGGTCTTTGCCCCAGATGGCCACCGTCCACAGACTGTCTACACCCATGGACTTGTTGCCGGCCCAGGCATAGTCGATTTCGTCCAGCCGGAAACCGCTTTCCGGCATCGTCGCCTCTGCCTCATAAATATTTCCGCCCTCCTCGATCCGGAGCCGGTAGTTCCTGCCGTATTCGGCATGATAACCTTCCGGGGCCACATAGACGCCCGGCTGCTGCTCGCTGAAACGGACCGTTTCCTCTTCATCTGCAACGGTAACGGACGCACCCCTGACGGCGGCTGCCGCCTGTTCCTGCCCGTCGCTGAAATAAGGGACCGTACGGGACAGCATCACCTGCTGCGGCACCCCGGCCTGGTCTGTCAGGGTAGCATCCACGACCAGGTATTCGTTGTACTCCCCGTCTGAACGGAGATCGGTTTTTTCCGTACATGCAGCCATCAGCGCCAGGCCAGCCAGGAAGAAATGCCATTTTTTCATCGTCAGAACTGGATATTGTAGGAAACGGAGGGGATAATGGTGAAAAGATACACTTTCAGGGCCTGGGCGGAGGATTCCTCCCGGTCATAATTGAAAGCGATGCTCCAGGCATTGTGCCGGGAATAGGCGTTGTACAGGGAGAGATTCCATTCGCCGGAAAACCGTTTTTCCCGGACCCTGCCCTTTGTGCGCCAGGTCAGGGAAAGGTCCATCCGGTGATAGTCCGGCAGCGAATCTTCGTTGCGGGCGGAGTACACCGGGACCCATGTCCCCTTGTAGGCGTACCGGCCCACCGGGTAAGTCGTCGGCGCCCCGCTGTAAAAGACCCATTCCGTGGAGGCGGACCACTGCCGCGAGAAATCGTATGACAGCACGAAATTGACGGCATGTTCATGGTTGAGCGGCGAGCGGTATTTCTTCCCGCCATTCAGCTCCGGGATGTGGTACCAGGCCTTGGACCAGGTGTAGGACAGCCAGCCGTTCCATTTGGCGAATTCATACTTGAGCATGAGTTCGGCCCCATACGACCATCCGTTGCCGGTCCGCAGCAGCCCTTCCCGGTTTTCATTGTCAATGACGATGCCGGCATTTTCCACGAAGTCGATGGCGCCCCGGCTTTTTTTGTAGAAGCCCTCCAGCGAGAGCTCAATCGCCTGGTCTGCAAGTAACGAGTTGATACCCAACGAGTATTGGTCGGAGATCTGCGGGCGGGTATTGGGCGAGGCCGTGAACCAGGTATCCACCGGACTGCCGGTGATGCTGACCCGCGCCTGCTGGAGATACTGCCGGGAACGCGAGTAGGCGGCCTTGAGGGAAAGGTCGTCGGTCAGCGGGAGGGAAGCGGAAAGGCGCGGCTCCAGGCCGGTATACGTCTGGATGACCTTCCGCTTTTCGTATTCGACGGTATTCTCCAGTTCGTGCGTGTCGGGATTGAAGAATTTCTGGGTCGTGCCGCCCAGTGTGGAGAAGGAGGAAAAGCGCAGGCCGTAACGCAGGGTCAGCCGGGCGATTTTCTGCTCATTCTGCAGGTAGACGGACGGCTGGACTGCGAACGCATCGGGCATTTTGACGTTGTTGACCACGGTGGTTTCACCGACAGGGGTGCATTCTCCCGGTGCCAGGGAGAAATACGCCAGACCGAAGCCTGCCCGGAGGGTATTCCTGGCCCCCAGGTACCAGGTCCATCCGGCCTTCATGCCGGTTTCGCGGATACCTTGGATGTAGTCGAATTGCGCCTCGCTGATATCCCCGTTCAAAGTGTTCTTATACAACGAGTTGTAGATTGTGACATCAGAGGTCAGGGAGGGTTTCCAGACATGGTTCCATCGCAGGGACTGGGTATTGTTCCGGAACCCGAACTTCATCCGGCCCAAGTCGAATTCTTCCATGCTGAGACCGAAGATATCCTGCCCGCTGAAAGCCGACAGGTACAGCCGGTCCTTCTCCCCGGCGATCCAGCTGAGCTTGGCGTTGAGGTCATAGAAGAACATCTGCGTATTGTCGGGAAGACGGTCTCCCAGCAGAGGGAAGAACAGGTCGAGGTATGTCCTGCGGCCCGCCAGCATGAAGGAAAGTTTCTCCGGGACAATGGGCCCTTCCAGGAAGACCTTGGATGTGATCAGTCCCACCGAGGCGCTGCCGCCGAACTGGTGGTGGTTGCCGTCCTTGGAGTCGATGTCCAGCACGGATGCGATCCGGCCGCCGTACGAGGCCGGGAAATCCCCCTTGTAGAGCTCTGCGCTGCGGATGGCGTCGCTGTTGAACATGGACAGGAATCCGAGGAAATGGCCGCTGTTGTAGATCGGCGCCCCGTCCATCAGAATCAGGTTCTGGTCAATGCCGCCGCCCCGGACGCTGAAACCGGTCGCGCCTTCGCTCGGGGTCTGGACGCCCGGCATCATCTGGATGACGCGGATGATATCGGTTTCGCCCATCAGGGCGGGGAGTTTCTTGACGAGGACCGCATCGACCCGTTCGAGGCCCATCTGGGGTATCCTCAGTTCATCCCGTTTGCTTTTCGAGAAGACGGTGGCCGCATCGAGCGTCTGGCGGTCCACTTCCATGGCGAAGTCGATCCGGGCCGGGCCGGAAAGCGTAAGTTTCTTGGATACAGTTACATAACCGGTAAAAGAGCACAAGACGGTCACGTCTCCTTCTTTCACGGAGAGGGAATAATAGCCGGTCCGGTCGGCGGCAACTCCGACCGTTCGGTCTTCTGTAAAAACGACGGCTCCTGTCAGGGGTTCCCCGCTGGCAGCGTCTTTTACATACCCGGACAAGACGGTTTTCCTTCCCTGTCCCAGGGCCGGGACAAGGGACAGGGTCAGCGCCAGGAACCAGATGAAATAGAATCGGTTATTCATGCTTTCTTATCTTACTGCGGCGACCAGAACACGGCAATTGATCGGGTCTCCGGAGTAATAAGTAATATAGTGGCGGGACTTCATGGCAACCGCATTGGCGTTCCCGGAATCGTACGGACGTTCCCGTCCGCCCTCGGCCAAAACCACCGGCTCCGGCCAGGCGTTCCCGTCTGCGAGGATTGCTTCCACGGGTGCGGTACGCACTTTCAGCAATCCGGCGCCCCGCTGATAATAGTAGTTGTAAATCAATCCTTTATCTTTATCGTAAATCAGCGACGGCGTGGATTGGAGCACATCCGAGATGTTTGTCGTGGTCTTCTGCCAGGTCTTTCCCCAGTCATGGGAAATGAGTTGGAACTGGTGCCCGCCGGGCATCTCGCTGCGGGCAATGGCCAGCAGGAGTCCGTCACCGAGCACCACCACGGAGGGTTCCGTCGGCCAGTCCTTCTTGGGAAGATCCTTTTCAATGACTCGCTGTTCCCAATGACGTCCATTGTCCCGGCTTACGAGTACGCCCCAGCTCTTATTGTCTTTATCATCGCTGTAATCATCTGAGAACCATAAGCATTCAAGCCCTTCGGGAGTATGGAAGATATCCGTTATCTGCATCGGGTTCGGATCCAGGGCAGGTGTACTGAGCAACTCGAAGGTCTTTCCGTCGCCGGTCCGGTATAATGCCATCCGGGGATCCGCCGGCATCCGCCGTATCCAGAACAGGGCATTTCCTTCGGCATCGGTTCCTTTGCCGATCGAGGACGTTCCGTATCCGGGGTTCGCGTCAATCAAAATCCGCTCCGACCAGGACTTTGCGCCATCGTCGGAGTAGCGCGCATAGGCTCCGCGCCCTTTCTCAGCAGTGTTGTGGTCTTTGCCGACAGTATAAATACACACGAGCCTGTTCCCGACAGGCTGGATCATGGGCCAGCAATTGTAACCGGGCGCGTCTTCCACCGTGTAGACGACGGTCCCTGCCGGAGAGCATGCAGTCAGCAGGAAGCAAAACGCCAGTACAAGCGCGACAAGCAGCTTTTTTATCATGTTATAGTTCCAATTTGATTACCATCTTTTCTCCGGTGGCTGGATTGCAACACTGTAAGACATAATTTCCGGTCTTAAGAAGATGTATGTACGATAGAATTCGGTCTCTGTCTATGATGTTTTCTTTTACCAAGGACTGTGTCATCAGCGGGGATAGCCATGTGGTTCCGGGGTTGAAACTACCGAATATCGGGCTGTCGTTCCCCTCTTCACGGATGCTCCATATGAGACTGTCATAAAGTGAAAGAGTCGTTCTTCCCCAGATAGTACCCTCAAACAAGTATTCCAAATCAGAACATCCCAATTGGACTAGTTCAGCTAAAGGCCGCGTTGTAAAAACAATCATGCTGCTCCTGTCTTGCGAGATAGGAGCCCATTTCCCTGTATCTGGATCTTTTGCGGAAAGGGCAATCATGTCTCCTTCCTCAATGGATTTGGTTACATGGCATTCAAGATTGACGTGCACGGATCTGCCGAAAGTGGATGCCGCCATGGCATTTTTATCATTTGCCAAGTCAGCGAATACCACTCTGGTACTTTTCGAAATCTCCTCTTTGACATGGTCGTTTCTGTCATACAGGACATACCCGACTTCAAGATCACCCCCCAAGTAACTATTGTTGTTGACATCGTGTTCCAGAGATATTCTCTTGTTTTTTTCGAAGCCATCGGGTATGGGATTCTCCCCGGAGGCAAAAGGGAAGAATGTCCCTTTTCCCCCTTCATCGGGTTTGATGTTTACTACGATTATTTGCCCCGAATAGTACTGGACGAGCCCATCCGGGTTTCCGTCGATGGGAGACAGGGTATAATAACCGAATTCCCATCCAGTGCCGAAATTAAAGCTGAAATAGCGCCCGTTGTATCCATCGATGACCATAGCGTGTGCGGCCATACCGTCGCCTCCCCCGTAGAGTACCGGCCGTCCTGCATCGATCTCCTTTGAGATAATCGCCTCCCACTTCCTGTCCGGGAAACAACGATATTGGTAGTTAATGCCAGGGTCGTAGCCAAAATAGATCGGTAGCAGCAGTGCTAGATTAAGTATTGAACCAGAACCGGATAAATTAAAATTCATATGGAGCATAACTGCGACGTCATAAAGAAGACGTGCGATATTCGCCCTTCCCTCCTCGTCACATTCCTTGAAATCGTCCAGCATTTTGTCCCACTTATATTCATGTCCAAGGTCATAGCCTTTTATTTGTAGCTTCTGCGTGCTGTAGGAGGGCAAGGTTCCGGTCCCTCTAATGGGCCATCTGTGATACTTCATGATAATGGAGATTGCCGTGGCAACACAACCGATCGGAGGTTTCTGACCGTCAATCTCGGGGGCAAGATCATTGAAAGGAGACATCTGCGCCCATTTTGCCGTTTTTAACTGGACGCTTTTTGTCGGGTCGAAGTGCAGGGAGGATGTGTCACTTCGTGTTTCCAAATTGTTGCAGGAGGCGTATTCAATGACGTCGGAATACCAATCGAGCAAGTAACGTAGGTTATCAGGCATGCCCTCTTCCACAAAAGGGTGTTCCAATGAAAATGCCAATACGGGTCTGGCGGCGTCATCACCGGCAATGATGACAAAGCCACCGGATTTGACAGAGAACACGTACATCGCAGGCTCCCTGTAATTACTCCTTGTTTCAATTTTTGGAAATGTGGTCGTCAATTCCAGGTTGTCCAAAGACGCTCTTGTGGCGATCCTTGTTGATGCGAAAAAGGCTGTTGCTTGTTCCTTTGCTTTCTCCAGTGATACCGGACGCGCAAAGGAGGTTACCTGCAGGCATGCCAGCAGACAGAGGGACAGGGGTAAAAAGACTCTATTGCTTGCCATGAGGACCGTGTTTTCTAAGTTCCCTGAAGTTGATTGCCATGCCGTTCTCAAGTGCCGGAAGGGTCAAGTTGAGGATTCCGGGCAGTTCGACTGTGATGATATGGGGACCGGGCGTACTATAGGTGTGTTTCAATGAGGGGTCATATTCCTCGCATGTTCCGTCCCCCCACAAGATGAACCCAGGCCCTGACGGGGTGTGGACAATGACGGGGAGTTGTGTTTCGAGAGCGGTTGTAGAGTAGGAGAAAGCGGGGTACCGCTCATGCTGGCACACCATGACGGTGTCCGGGATGTCGGAAGTTTTGTGGTAAACGAGGATGCGTCCCTCTCGGGATTTTCCATTTTCTTCCAGCGCGTAGACGACTACAGGTATTATCCCATCCTCTTGCATGGGACAGGGCGCAAGCCAGGCGTCTTCTGTTTTGGTTATGAATGCCGATTTATCTGGGGTGGAAGTCTCTATCCTCAAAGTACATCCGCGTCCTGAGACTTGAACTGTCTTGGAGGAGATTATGATGGGATTTCCGTCCTGGGTCACTGCAAGGGTTTCTTCACGCCCCCATTCTCCGGAGGAGAATTTCAACAGGCATGTCCGTGCCTTGAAAGCATCATTAATGTCAGCAATAAACTCGTATTTACTTGAAGATAAGGATTTTGTTTTGAATTCATGTATCCAGTCCACATCGGATGGAATCTTTAAGTCCACTTGGATGTTGCTGCGAACTTCTACGGAGAAATTACTTGAAGAAGGGGAGAGATGGATATCATCCGGGCTAAGGATGATGGCCGGCACGTCTCCATCTTGGTAGACCTTCACCGTTTCGCTGAATTGTCCGCTGAAAAAGACGATCTCTCCTTCTCTTTTATTGAATTTGTCATTTTCGGCGAAAACGAAGAAAACTGTTGATGATGTCAGACCGCTCCTTGTATTCAGCGTGCTGATCCAAGATTGGGCAGGTTCGGAGATGTGATAATCGTACTGTATGTTTGCAGAGACTTCAACCGCAAATTGTCCCCCTTCCTTGGGGACATTCAGCCTGTTGCTGCTGACCAGCAGGGCATCTTTCTGTTTTTGGATCACGGAGATGGTTAGCTTTGATTTCCCGGATGTGAAAACAATGGTGGCAGACCGTGTTTCGTAGTTATTATTCTCTGTTACGGAGATTTTGATCGTAGCGGTCCCGCGCTTCCCGCTTTGTTGAGATAGGGAGCACCAGTCCCACGTCCGGTTATTGACAAATAATGCAGTCCAGTCATCGGGCGCCTTGATGTCGACAGAGGCATTTCCAGCGTGTGATGAGAAATTAACCGTCAAGTCTTTATTTGAAAAGGCGGCTTCGGCCGCCCCGGGCCGAAGACTCTCTTCGATAAAGTCAAATTCGGACCGGCAGCCTGGAATGAAGATATAGAAAAATATGCCGGCAAGCCAGTAGAATGCGATTTTGATCGGATATGGGACTCTTTTATACACGCTCGTTTATTTCTGAATCAACCGGGCAAATATACTCAATCGATTGACAATAGCAAATCGATTCGACAATGAGCAAACGATATTCCGGTTTGGAACAGAATTTGATGCCCCTGTCCAGAAGAAATCCAGCTATTATGAAACGTTTCTTTTATGCTGCGATAGCGGCTTGCATGGCCGTTCTGGCCATTTCTTGTACCGGTCATATTGATGACGCCACCGGCGACGAAACCGGCATGTTGAATGGGACTTGGGTCCTGGATACCTACCGTTTCGATGCCTCCGGCAGCGTAGACGGAACCGGAGGTACGGCTCCGGTTGTCATCTCGTACAAATTGAAAGAGACAACGCTGACCTTCGGGGAAGACCTTATTGCCCATGCCCATATGGGCTGGGAATTCAGTCAGTCTGCGTATTCCTACAACACGGAGAAAAAGCAGGTCCAGTTTGCCCGGATGATCAAAGTCAGCGATGACGGCATGATCATGGTCCTGTACGGTACCTTCGATGTCGTGGAGCTGACGAAGGACAAGCTGGTGCTCCAGCAGCCGTATGTCGATTTCGGCCTTGATCTCGGCCCTGTCGTAACGACCAAGGCAACCGCCACTTATACCTATCATCGGAAAACCGAATAGCACAAGCCTGCCATCAGCGTGTTTCGTCGTGTGGCACATGGCGTTTGCCTGCTCCGTTGCAACATGAAAAGGGACTTGACGGGCGTCGCTGCCACATGAAAAGGCATTTGACATGACATGCCCATGGAGGTGCCTCTGGGCGGGGATCGCGTCAAATGACCGGCCTGCCACGGGGGTCATTTGACATGACCCTGGCTCTGACACGTCTCTACCCACTACTCGCGTAAAGTGCCTTTTGACGGCCACAAGAATGGCGTCCAATTGTCACTCTGAACGAAGTGAAGAATCTTTTTCATCAGCCCCATCAAGGCAACATCTCTGTACCTATGCAATGGCAGGACGCGATCAAGACCACTTGGGCAAACGGTTTGTATCCTGGTGCAACGGGACTGCGTATCTGTCACAGGCGTTTGTCCCTCAGCCTGTTGACATCTATCGCCCCGTAAAAAGGCATTTGACATGACATGCCCATGGAGGTGTCTCTAGGCGGGGATCGCGTCAAATGACCGGCCTGCCACGGGGGTCATTTGACATGACCCTGGCTCTGACACGTCTCTACCCACGACTCGCGTAAAGTGCCTTTTGACGGCCACGAACAGAGGCTGTTTTGTGGCTATACTGAACTGGCGGGACGGTTCGGCCACGTCAAGCCCTGGTTTTCGTGGCCGGGGAGCGGAAAAATATCCCCAAAACGTTGCCATGAAATGAAAAACTGCTGCGATTATTCATTTCGCGTAGCCAACCCCGTGGGAGAGGTTTGGCTTTTTGTTCATAACTGATTGCGTTTCAAATCAGTATCCACCATTTGTGTCAGTAATTTCCGGCTTGTTTTTTGGTTTGCTCAGTTGGTAGAGCGCAAACTTGCTAAGGTGCTGATGTAGAGCGGTTTAGTCCTATAAAACAAGAAAGCCACCAGAATATTTCTGATGGCTGACTGCTTGATTTTGAGCGGAAAACGAGACTCGAACTCGCGACCCCGACCTTGGCAAGGTCGTGCTCTACCAACTGAGCTATTTCCGCATTCTATTTTGTGAATCCCGTTTTGGTGAATCGGGACTACAAAGGTACAACATTTTTGGTTACACGCAAATTTTTGCCTGTATTTTTTAAAATTATTTACGCAAGTTTCCTGTCAGCGATGGTTCCTTGTTGGGTAGACCGTCCCTATTCCGCTGCGCCGCCTCCCAGCGCCTGATACAGGGAAATCGTTGCGGAAATCAGGTCCTTCTGGTCGGATACGATGCCCAATTCCGCATCCAGGAGCGACTGCTGGGCGGTGAGCACTTCCAGATAGTTTGCCGTGGAATACCGCATCATCAATTCGATTTTTGTCACGGCGTCCGCCAGGGCGTCGCGCTGGCGCGTATCGACTCCGATCCGCTCCCGGGCGGCCAGGTAGCCCGTATGCGCGTCGGCGACCTGCGTGGCGGCATCGATCAGGGCCTGCCGGAAGGCAATCCTGGCCGCTTCCTGCTGGGCCTGCGCGATTTTCAGCCCGGCCTTGTTGATTCCCCGGTTGTAAAGGGGCGCTGCCAGATTTCCGATGGCGGACCATACCAGGTTGTCCAGGTTGTTCCACCCGCCTGAGCCGGACAGGGTGATGTCCGGGTAGAAGGCGGCCCGTGCCTGTGCCGTCGCGTAAAAAGCGGCAGCCAGGGCATTCTCCGCCTGCCGGACATCGGGGCGGGACGCCATGGCGCGGAGCGGAATGTCCCGGACCGGTTCCTCCGCGAAGATGTCCTGGGGCAGGACGCTCCGGCTGACCGGCTGGGGTTCAATGCCCGCCAGGGCGCACAAGTTGTGCTCCGCCACGGCAATATTGCTGCGCAGGGACAGCGTGGATGACTCCAGTTTCATCTTCTTCGCCTTGGCTTGCAAGACCGCGATATCGTTGGTCTTCCCGGCCAGTTTCAGCGATTCGAGCACGGTAATGGTCTTGTCCCAGTTCTCCAGCGTTTTCAAGCTGATATCCAGCTGTTTGTCCAGAATCAACAAGTTGTAGTACGAGGCTGCGACTGCGGCGATGAGCGAGGAACGGACCGACTGGGCGGCCGCCTCCCGTTCCTGAAGCGACGCGCGGGCGTATTCTTTCGCATTGCGCAGTTTCCCGAACAAGTCGGGCTGCCAGTTGGCCGTCAGCGACAGGGAAGTCTTCCGGGAAGCGGCGTCTGCCGAACCGGAGAGTCCGGCGCCGGGAAGAAAGGCGCTGGAGGCCCGCTGCAGGGCGGCCTGGGCCTCTTCTACGCGGAGCCGCGCGGTGAGGAAATCCTGTCCGTTTTCCAGCGCTGTCCTGACCAGGGACTGCAGGCAGGGATCCGTATAGATTTGCTGCCAGGAAGGCAGGGTGGCCGTTTCGACATATTCCACGTCGAGGTCCGGTCGTTCATAGCGGGAATACAGTCCGCAGGAAACGCAGCAGGCGGCTGCAAGCAGCATCAGAACTCGTTTCATTGGGCATCCTCTTTTTTCACCCGGTGGGCCGGGAACATTCTTTCGTCGATATAAATGAACAGGATGGTCAGCACCGGCGTAATGAACAGCAGGGCAATGGTCCCGACCAGCATTCCGCCTGCCGCGCCCACGCCCACGGACATGTTGCCGTTTGCGCCGACCCCATTGGCGAACACCAGCGGCAGCAGGCCGATGATCATGGTCAGGGAGGTCATCAGGATCGGGCGGAGCCGGTCCTTGGCCGCGGACATGGCCGCCAGGGTGATGGTAGCTCCTTCCTTGCGCGCGAGTGTCGCGTACTCGGTCAGGAGGACAGCCGTCTTCGCCAGGAGTCCGATCAGCATGATGAGCCCGATCTGCAAATAGATGTTGTTGTCCAGCCCCCATGCCTTGGCGAACAGGAAACTGCCGGCCAGCCCGAACGGGACCGACAGGATAATGGCCAGCGGGATGGTCAGGCTCTCATACAGGGCGCACAGGATCAAATAAATGAACAGCAGGCAGATGGCAAATACGAGCACCGTCGTGTTCCCGCTCTGCGCTTCTTCCCGGGACATGCCGCCGAATTCAAATCCGTAGCCTTCCGGCAGGGCCGTGCGGGCCGTCCGGTTGATGGCCGCGATGGCTTCTCCCGAAGAATGGCCCCGCCCGTGCTCTCCGTAGACGGCGATGGACGGGAACAGGTTGAAGCGGGACAGGGATTCCGAGCCATAGACCTTGGTCAGCCGGATATACTGGCTGACCGGGGACATCTCGCCGGCGGAATTCCGGACATACATGTTGTTGAATGACTCGGGGCTGACCCGGAACTCGGGGGAGGCCTGGATCATGACCCGGTAGATCTTGGTGAACCGGTTGATATTCGAGGCATATACCCCGCCGACATAGCCGGACAGCACGCTCAGGACCGCCCGCGGCGAGATTCCGTTGCGCTTGCACAGCACGGGATCCACGTCGACAATGTACTGCGGATACTTGGTGTCGAAACTGGTATAAGCCCGGGAGATTTCTTCCTGGTCATTCAGCGCGGCAATGAACTGCCGCGTGTATTTCAGCAAGTCTTCCGTACTGCCGCCTTTCTTGTCCTGGACATACAATTCGAAACCGCTGCCGCTGCCGTAACCGGCAATCATGGGCCGGGTCGACAGGCGGATCTGCGCCGCGGAAATATGGGCCGTGCGGCGGTAAATCTCGTCCATGACCGCCCGTTCCGTATCCTCCTTGCCTTTGCGCTCGCTCCAGTTCTTCAGCCGCAGGTTGAAGTTGGCGGCCGCAGTCGTCGTGGTCCGGCGGGCATCCGAACCGGTTGTCCTCGAGTAGAGTTCCAGCTGCGGGATGTCCTTGATGATCTCTTCGATCTCGTCCACGATCCTTCCGGTCTCCTCCAGGTTGGTTCCCGGAGCCGCCTGGATGTTGACCGTGATGCTGCCCATGTCCTCTTGCGGAACCAGGCTGGTGCGGGTTGTCGCCAGCATCACGGCCAGCGTGGCGACAGCGGCGACGATCAGGACCCAGGAGAGCCATTTGTGCTTGAACAGAAACAGTTCCGAAGCGGCATACCCGCGTTTGAACACATCGAAACGGCGGTTGAACCCGGCATGGAAACGATCCGAGAAGCCGACCTTTTCGCCCTTTGCGGCATCGGAACGCGGGCGCAGGATCAGCGCGCACAGCGCGGGGCTGAGGGTTAGGGAGTTGATGCAGGAAATACCGACCGCCACGGCCATGGTCAGGCCGAATTGGGTGTAGAAAATGCCCGTCGTCCCGCCCATGAAGCAGACCGGGATGAACACCGCCATGAATACCAGCGTGTTCGTGACGATGGCCGAGGTCAGTCCGTGCATGGCATCGAGCGTCGCCTTGTACGCCGAGGTATACCCGGCGTCGAACCGGGCCTGGACGGCTTCGACAACCACGATGGAGTCGTCCACGACCGTTCCGATCACCAGGATCAAGGCAAAGAGGGTCAGCAGGTTCAGGCTGAATCCGGCGGCATAGATGAACGCGAAGGTTCCCACGAGCGAAACGATGATCGACAAGGAGGGGATCAGGGTTGCGCGGAAGTCATGCAGGAAGAAGTAGACAACGATGACGACCAGCAGGATGGCCAGGAGGAGGGTCTTGATGACCTCCAGGATGGAGGCGTCGAGGAAATCCTTGATACTCATGACCGTAACCAACTTCATTCCGCGGGGAAGCCCTTTCTCGAATTCCTTGAATTCCTTCTGGATCCGCTTGATGACTTCGTTGGCGTTGGACCCGGAGGTCTGCACGATCATCAGGTTGCAGGAAGGGTGCCCGTTGACTTCGTTGAAGAAATTATACTGCTGGGCGCCGAGTTCGATCGTGGCGACATCTCCGAGCCGGAGCAGCCGTCCGTCCGGAAGGGATTTCACGACCATGTTGGCGAAATCTTCCTCCCGCTCATACCGGCCGCGGTATTTGAGGGTGTACACGAAGACGTTGTCCGTCTCGAGGCCGAGCTTTCCGGTCGCCGCTTCGATATTCTGTTCGGCGAGGACTTCGGAAATATCGGACGGGACCAGGGAATACATGGCCATCTTCCCGGGGTCCAGCCAGATCCGCATGGAATACCGGGCGCCGAACACATTGACTTCTCCCACGCCGGGGATCCGGCTCAGTCTCGGTTCCAGGTTGATTTGCAGATAGTTGGTGAGGAAGTTCGCCGCAAAGGAATCGTCCGGGCTGTACAGCGAGGCGAACATCAGGGTGCTGGTCTGCATCTTGCGGACGGTCACGCCGCTCTGGACCACCTCCGCGGGCAGGAGCCGCTGGGCTTCTGCGACACGGTTCTGCACATTGACGACGGACATGTCCGGATCCGTCCCCTGCTTGAAGAAAATCCGGATGGTAGCCGATCCGGCATTGGTCGCGTTGGAGGTCATATACATCATGTTCTCCACGCCGTTGATGGACTCCTCCAGGGGGACGACGACGCTCTTCATCACGGTTTCCGCGCTCGCGCCAGAATAGTTGGCCATGACCGATACCGTCGGCGGGGCGATGTCCGGATACTGCTCCAGCGGCAATTGGGAGAGCGCGATCAGGCCGACAATCAGGATGGCTACCGAAATGACCCCCGAGAGAATCGGGCGGTCGACAAACGTCTTGATATTCATTCGGCAGCCGTTTTAACAAGTGTTCCCTCCTTGACAAGCCCGGCTCCTTCCGCGATGATTACATCGCCTTCTGCCAGTCCGCTTTCCACCACATAGTCGCTTCCGTTGTTGAGTTTGAAGACCTTGACCGGGCAGGATACCGTTTTCCCGTCTTCGACTTTATAGACGAAAACCCGCTCCTGGATCTCATAGGTGGCGCCTTGCGGGATGACGATGCAATTCTTCCGGTAGGTCGGGACGACGACCGTGGCGGTCGCTCCGCTGCGCAGCAGCCGGCCGGGATTGGCGAATACGGCGCGGGCCCGCACGGAGCCGGTCCCCTGGTCCACGATTCCGCTGACCGCGTCGATGCGTCCGGAGCCGTCATACCGTTCCCCGTCGCTCATCAGCAGGCTGACGTCGGGCATCTCCCGGAGGAATGCCTCCTGTGAACCGAAGCTGCGGATGTATTGGAGAATCTGGTTCTCGCTCAGGGAGAAGTAGGCATAGACCTGGCTGTCATCCGAGACGGTGACGAGCGGATTGGAAATGGAACTGCCCACCAGCGCCCCGACCTTGTAGGGAATCATGCCTGCCACCCCGTTTACCGGGCTCTTGACGACCGTATAGGACAGGTTGTTCCGCGCGGTCGTGACTTGGGCCGCAGCCTGCGCGGCCGCCGCCTCCGCAGCGGAAAGGGCATTTTTCGAAGTCTGGAGCTCGTATGTGGAGATGACGTCTTTGTCGAAGAGCATCTGGTTGCTTTCCGCCGTCAGCTTGGCGGTTGCCAGTTGTGCCTGGGCGCTTTCCTCATTGGCCAGCGCGACTTGCAGGGCCGCCTGGTAGGGGATCTGGTCCAGGATGAACAGGGTCTGGCCCTTGTGGACGGGATCACCTTCGTTGAAACAGATCTTGGTAATGATGCCGCTGACCTGCGGACGGATTTCGACCAGCTGGCGCCCTTCGAGCGAGGCGGCGTAATGAGACTCCAATGTTTGGTCTGAAAGGCTGACTGTCAATGTTTTGTATTCCGCAGGGGCGGAATCGCCGGATTTGGGGCGGGCACACGAGACCGCCAGGACCAGGCCGGCGAGGAGGAGGGGGAAACAATGCTTCATAGTTTGCAATATACGTGTAGGAGGAGGCCGCGGATCAAACGGCAAATCGGGGTAAATTTACAAAAAAATGCGTAATTCCGTTTCATGACTTGACAAAGACAAGAAGGATTTGTAATTTTGTTAGGATACACGGATTGAAACTGTTAACCAAAACTCATATCAGCACAATGAAAAAAACAATGCTTCTTTTCGCTGTCGTCCTTTTCGGGCTTGCAGGTTGCAACCGGACAGGCGGCCTGGTTGAAATCAGCAATGCGAACCTTTCCCTGGGCTTCGAGCGCCAGACTGGAAAACTCGTCTCGTTCGTCGACAAGACGAAAGGAGTCGAAATGATTGATTCTGCGGCTGTCAAGGGCTATCCTTGGCGCTTGGCCGGAGAGGAAAACTTCACGCAGGATGCGGGGTACACCGTTTCCTTCAAAAAGAAGAATCCGGAATGCCTGAACATCGTGTGGAAATATGCCGGAGAAAACCCGGTGGAGGTCAGCATGGATGTTACCTTGGAGAAAAGCCGTCCGATGTCCCATTGGCGTGCTTCGTTCAAGGGATTGGAGCCGGTCAAATGCGAAAGCGTCATCTACCCGGTCATTTCCGGCGTGAAGGCGTATGAGAATGCAGACCTGATCTTGCCGAGTTGGCTGGGCAACCTGCGCCATGATCCTGCGGAGGATGCCACGGAAGAAAAGCCGAAGGTCTATAAATATCGTTTCCCCGGCAGTTCGGCCCAGCTGATGGCCTTGTACGACCGGGAGTCCCAGAAGCACGGTTTGTACATGGCCGGCCAGGATACCACTTCGCTGGCGAAATACATGGTGTTTTCCCTGACCCCTTCCCATGCGGCCTGCAGTGCGCAGATCCTGATTCCGGACGGCCGGAAAGTGAATACCTTCGATCCGGGTTTCGACATCGTCATCGGTTCGTTCGACGGAGACTGGCTGTCTGCCGCCAAAATTTACCGGGAATGGGCTGTCCAGACGAAGTTCTGCCGAGAGAGCCGTTTCCGGAACGGAGAGAGTCCGGAGTGGCTGCCGAAAACGGCGTTCTGGATCTGGAACCGGGGCCGGTCCTCGAATGTGCTGACCGAGGCGGAAGACGTCCAGGCGCGGCTTGGCCTGCCGGTCAATGCCTACTGGCACTGGTGGCACGGATGCTCCTACGATGACGGTTTCCCGGATTACGTTCCTCCCCGGGAAGGGGCCGAGTCTTTCACGAAGGCGGTCGACCATGCCCACAAGCAAGGTATCCACAGCCTGGTGTACATGAACTCCTATCAGTGGGGTGATGCCACGGAAAGTTTCAAGACAACGGGTGCTGAGAAATATGTGGCCCGGAAAGAGAACGGCGGCACCTATCGTCATGTCTATCAGATATTTTCCGGGAAGGGTCTTACACCCATGTGCATGGGGACCCAGTTCTGGCGAGACAAATATGCATCCCTCTGCGATATCGTTGTCAATCAATACCATGTCGACGGGGTCTATATGGATCAGGCCTGCAACGGAATGCCGTGTTATGATCCCAATCACGGCCATCCGGTCGGCGGCGGATCCACCTGGCGGGACGGTTTCGGAATGTTGACCGACCAGATCCGGGGAACCTTCAAGGATAGGAAAGACGTGATGCTGGGCGGAGAAGGATCCGCGGAGGATTGGATTCCCATCCTGGACGACTTCCTGACCCTGCAGGCTTCGCAGGAGCGTTATGGCGGTGTCGGCAAGACGGAACCGATTCCGCTCTTCGTGGCGATTTACCACGACTATGCCATGGTTTACGGGAGTTATTCGTCCCTGGTCTATCCTCCTTATGACGAGCTGTGGACCAAGGAATTCCGTCCCGCGAACGCGGAGACGCTGCTTCCGGAAGAGTTCAACATGCAGTTCCGGATGGAGCAGGCGCGCTCTTTCACCTGGGGCATGCAGCCGACCCTGGCGAACTATCATTCTTTCCTGTTCGACAAGCGGAAAGCGGAAATGGAGTTCTTGGTCAACCTGGTCAAGACGCGGTACAATGCGCTGCCTTACCTCCTTTACGGAGAGTTGATCGATTTCCCGCAGATGCGTACGAAAGAGGTGACGATCCCGATTTCCAAGATCAGCATCTATGCTGGCCGGAAGGGCGATGTCATGACGCGTTTCGAGAAGAAGGTTCCGACCCTGTACTCCGCCGCATGGCGTTCCAAGGAGGGCAATGTGGGTGTCGCGGTGTCCAATATTTCGGATGAAGCTGCCGAGGTGGCCTTCACGGTCGATGCCGCCCGTTACGGACTTCCCAAAGCGGGTGCGATCAACCTGATCAAGGCGGACAAAAAGATGACGATCGGCCAATATGTCGACCAGTACCAGGTCGTCTATACCATTGCCCCGCGCAGTAATGTCGTAATTGAATTGGCTAAATAAGGAATAATTCATGAAAAAAATCCTGTCTTTTTTGACCATTGCGCTGCTGGGAGCAGGCATGGCCGAAGCGAAGGTGACCCTGCCTTCCTTCTTCAGTGACAACATGGTTCTGCAGCAGAACACCCGTGCGGCGGTCTGGGGCTGGACCGATTCCGGCAAGAAAGTGACGATCTCGACGACTTGGTCGAAGGCCAAGGTGACCGCCACGCCCGACAAAGACGGGAAATGGATGGCCCGAATCCAGACCCCGTCCGCAGGCGGTCCGTATGAGGTGACGATTACGGACGGCGAAAAAGTCGTGCTGCACAATGTGCTGATCGGCGAAGTCTGGTTCTGCTCCGGCCAGTCCAACATGGAGATGCCCGTCCGGGGATTCGGGGGTCAGCCGATCGTCGGTTCCTCCGACGTGATCCTGACGGCGAAGCCGCAGACGCGGATCCGCATGTGCACGATCAAGAAAAATGCTTCCCTGAAACCGGTCGAAACGTGCGAGGGTTCCTGGCAGGAAAACGTACCGGCTGCAGTTGCGAAAACGAGTGCGACCGCTTACTTTTTCGGAATGAAGCTCCTTGAGGCGCTCGACGTTCCGGTCGGCCTGCTGATCACGGACTGGGGCGGGTCCACGATCGAGACCTGGATTGATGAGGAAACGATCCGGAGCCAGTTTGCCGGCGAATTCAAGATGGACCATCTCGCCGGGACGGAACTGCCCTCGAACAAGCACCAGACCCCGTGCACCTTGTACAATGGCCAGGTGCATCCGCTGGTTCCCTTTACCTTCAAGGGAATGATCTGGTACCAAGGCGAATCGAACCGCAGCCGTTACAACCAGTATATCCGCCTGCAGAAAGAATATGTTGCGATGATGCGGCGGCTGTTCGAGAACCCGGAAGCGCCGTTCTATTTCGTGCAGATCGCTCCCTATCCTTATGACAATCCTTCGGGTTTCTTGTCCGGTTATTTCTGTGAAGCCCAGCAGAAGACGCTGGCTGAAATTCCGCACAGCGGCATGGCGACCACCCTGGATGTCGGGGAATTCGGAACCATCCACCCCGGCCATAAGCAGGAGGTCGGCAACCGGCTGGCTTATCTGGCGCTGGTGAATGACTATGGCTTCGAGGGGATCAATCCGGTCGGGCCGACGTATGAAAGTGTCGAGTTCAAAGACGGGAAGGCATTGATTACCATGAAGGTAGACGTGATGGGGCTGGCGCCGATCGGCCTGGACCTGCCCGGTTTCGAAGTGGCCGGGGAAGACCGTGTGTTCCACCGTGCGCTCGGCCGTGTGAGCAAGAATACGATAACGGTCACGTGCCCCGAGGTCGCGAATCCGGTTGCCGTCCGTTATTGCTTCCGCAACTATATGGTTGGGACGGTGTTCAACTCCTACGGCATCCCTGCCGGTCCGTTCCGTACGGATAACTGGGAGCGCTCAGAATAAGGTAACAGAACATTCATGAAAAAGATCCTGTCTTTTTTGGCCATTGCACTGCTGGGAGCAGGCATGGCCGAAGCGAAGGTGACGCTTCCTTCCTTCTTCAGTGACAACATGGTTCTGCAGCAGAACACCCGTGCGGCGGTCTGGGGCTGGACCGATTCCGGCAAGAAAGTGACGATCTCGACCACTTGGTCGAAGGCCAAGGTGACCGCCACGCCCGACAAAGATGGGAAATGGATGGCCCGAATCCAGACCCCGTCCGCAGGCGGTCCGTATGAGGTGACGATTACGGACGGCGAAAAAGTCGTGCTGCACAATGTGCTGATCGGCGAAGTCTGGTTCTGCTCCGGCCAGTCCAACATGGAGATGCCCGTCCGGGGATTCGGGGGGCAGCCGGTTGCTGGTTCCGCTGACGTGATCCTTTCAGCGAAGCCGCAGACGCAGATCCGCATGTGCACGATCAAGCGGAACGCCTCCTTGAAACCAGTCGAAACGTGCGAGGGTTCCTGGCAGGAAAACGTACCGGCAGTGGTTGCGAAAACGAGTGCGACCGCATACTTTTTCGGAATGAAGCTGCAGGAAGTGCTCGACGTTCCGGTCGGCCTGCTGATCACGGACTGGGGCGGCTCCACGATCGAGACCTGGATTGATGAGGAAACGATCCGGAGCCAGTTTGCCGGCGAATTCAATCTGGATTATCTGACGGGAACAGAATTGCCCTCGAACAAGCACCAGACCCCGTGCACCTTGTACAATGGCCAGGTGCATCCGCTGATCCCCTTTACTTTCAAGGGAATGATCTGGTACCAGGGAGAAGCGAACCGCAAACGGGCCGATCAGTATATCCGCCTGCAGAAAGATTACGTTTCCATGATGCGGCGGCGTTTCGAGAATCCGGATGCCCCGTTCTATTTCGTCCAGATTGCCCCTTATGCTTATGACAATGCCTCGGATTTTGTCGTCGGCTATTTCTGCGAAGCACAGCAGAAGACGCTGGCTGAAATCCCGCACAGCGGCATGGCGACCACCCTGGACGTCGGAGCATTCGGAACCGTCCACCCGGCTCACAAGCAGGAAGTCGGCAACCGGCTGGCTTATCTGGCCTTGGTGAATGACTATGGCATCGAGGGGATCAATCCGGTCGGACCGACGTATGAAAGCGTCGAGTTCAAAGACGGGAAGGCCGTGATTACCATGAAGGTAGACGTAATGGGCCTTGCCCCGATCGGCCGGGACTTGCCCGGTTTCGAAGTAGCCGGGGAGGATCGTGTGTTCCACCGTGCGCTCGGGCGGGTGAGCAAGAATACGATTACGGTCACGTGCCCTGAGGTCGCGAATCCGGTTGCCGTCCGTTATTGCTTCCGCAACTTTGCGGTCGGGACGGTGTTCAACTCTTACGGCATCCCTGCCGGTCCGTTCCGTACGGATAACTGGGAGCGCTAACAGTACAGGAGCCGGATGATCCACAGTTTGAGCCGGGTCGGCACCAGGCGGACGAGCAGTCCGATGGCCTGGTAGTCGATCCGGGGAATGACGCGCGGGCGCATCCGGCGCCGTTTCAGTTGGCGTACAATGGCGCGGGCGATGCGGTGTGGAGCCATTCCGGACAGTTCGTCGTGCTCAATCTTTTTCAGATACTTCTGCAAGGACGCGCGGTAGGGGGAATCCTCGCCGCGCGCGGCTTGTGCCAGCTTCCGGGCCGCCGTGAAACCGGTTGCCGTGTCCCCGGGCAGGACGGAACCGCACTGGATCCCGGTCCCGTGCAGTTCGATGGCCAGGGATTCGGTCAGAGAAAGCAGGGCGGCCTTGGCGGCACTGTACAGCCCTTGGTACGGTAGGGGGACGATGGCGGCCACCGATGTTGTCGTGACGATGCGGCCATGCCCTTGCGCCCGGAAAGCCGGCAGGCAGGCCCGGATGGTTTTCATGGCACCGAAAAGACAGGTTTCCAGCTGGTAACGGGCTTCTTCGTCCGAGGTGTCTTCGATGGCTCCGGCAATGCCGTTCCCCGCGTTGACGACGACGGCGTCCAGCCGGTGAGACTCAGCGAGGATGCGTTGGACGGTCCGCTCGCAGGCGGACTCGTCATTGACATCCAGGGTGACCGGGATGATGCCGTCGCATTCGGGGGCGATTCCCCGGCGGGATGCGCAGTATACGGTCATGCCGGCATCCGAAAGCAGCCGCGCCGTTTCGGCGCCGATGCCGCTGCTGCCGCCTGTGATGAGGACAGTTCCTTCCATAACAATGCGTTCTTTATTCGCGGACCAGGTTGAGCCAGTCGTAGAAGATGTCGTAAGAAACGAGGAAATAGACCAGCAGGCCGATGGCGATCGGTACCGGGAGCAGGATAAAGAACAGGATGCTCCAGATAATCAGCATGATGGGGCCGCCGACAATCCGTGCCATACACCGGGCTGTATTCCAGAATGCGTGGTCTTTGATTTTCTTCTTGCAAAGGTATTCGGCCGTTCCCCACATCGGAAGGGTCAGCAGGGCGCTCAGCAGGAAAAACGGCAGGGTCAGGATGGCCAGGGGCCATTTCCACGGCCGTTTTTTCCGGCGCTGCTGCTGGATGGCCTGCCAGGTTTCTTCGTAATGCTCGTCGTCCGGAATGTACAGGATCAGCTTTTTCATCCGGGCGGACAATTCTTCCAGCAAGGCGCGGTACACTTCCGCAGGGGTCTGCCCGCTGCGTTCCGCAAGGAAACGGTTGATGTCGATGGGCTCCCCATATTTCAGGTCGCAGGTGCCCCGGTAATGGAAGAAATCGCTGTAATCAATTCCTGCCGGCACGATGTAGGTCTGCTGCTTTTCCGCGCTGGCAAAGGCGAGGCGGGCGACCCCTTTCTGCAGGGGAAGCAGGGAGTGCATCGGACGGTGGCGTCCCTCGCTGAAGATGCAGAATGGGATGCGATGTTCGAGTGTATCTTCCACTTCTTCAAATGATTCCCGATTGTGGAGGACCTCCCGGATTCCGTCCCGGCTCCGCACCATCGGCAGGATGCGCAGGAAGCGGAGGATCCGGTCTACGGCCGGTTTCTTGAAAATATCCGCCCGCGCCCCGAAAACCGTCGGCTCTTTCCGGCTCTGCAGGACGACCAGGGCGTCCAGGAGGGTGTTCGTATGGTTCGGCGAGATGATGACAGCGCCGTCCGCGGGGAGCGAGCCGGTGGACGAAATTCGCCGGTAGCTTCTTTGGGTCGCGAAATCGACATAGATCCGCAGGAGATTGTACCAGGGGTCGGATTCCCATATCTTACGCATAGGCTTTGGCTTTAGATACCGGCCGGTTGAACAACGTGGCGACGGTCAGTCCCGAAATGATGTGCCAGATTCCCCACCAGGCGGTGATGACCAGCATGCCTCCGTGCGGCGGGAATCCCGCGAAAATATTGGTTCCCAGCAACAAAGCCAGACCCAGTCCGGAATTCTGGATGCCTGTTTCAATCGTGAGCGTCCGCCGGTCGGATTCAGGAACCTTGAAGATCGATCCGACGCCGTATCCGATGCAGAGTGCCAGCAGGTTATGCAGGAACACAATCAGGAAAATGTATTGGATGCATTTCGTGAAAGCGCTCATGTTGCTCGCGAAGGACAGGATGACCATTCCGAGGAAAAAGGCAATGGAAAGCCACTGGAGGGGCTTTTTCAACTTGTCGGCGACTTTGGGGAGGAACCGGGACGTGAGGATGCCGGCCGCCAGCGGAATGCCCAGCAGGATGAAGATGGTCTTGAAGACCTCCCACAGGGAGATGACCAGGGTCGGGACTTCGGCGGTAATGTTCGCGAAGTGCAGGTACGCGGATCCCCACAGCCAGAAGTTGAACGGGGTCGTCAGGACGGCCAGGGATGTGCTGATGGCCGTCAGGGAGACGGACAACTCCACATTCGCCTTGCTCAGCGAGGAGATGAAGTTGGAAATGTTTCCGCCCGGGCAGCTGGCGACGAGGATCATGCCGAGTCCCATCATGGGCGATATCGTGCTGCCGAAGATGATGGCAAGCAGGCAGGTCAATGCCGGCAGGAGGACCAGCTGGCAGGTTGCGCCGAGCAGGACGGATTTGGGTTTCTGGAATACTCTTACGAAAATTTTCGGGTCGATCCCGAGCGCAACACCATACATCACGAACGCTAGGATGATGTTGATTGTGTTCATGCCGCCCGCATTCATGGTTACTTGAATGGCGTCGATGGCGGCAGCCGTTTGTTCTGTCATGGGTTCAGGTTTGTATGTATACAAGTACAAAAGTAATGATATCGATCGAATTTGTCAAGATTCGCCCGTCAGATCCCCGATTCGCTGAAAACGAGTCCCAGCGTCTGGGCGGTCTCCTGCAGTGCAGGAAGGATCGCGGAATTGTCCGTGTAGCGGAATTCGGGCAGATATATACCGAGGCTGGCGACGACTTTGTTCCCCTTCCATACCGGAACGGCCAGTCCGACAATATGATGGCGGTCACTGTCTTTGCGCCACCCCTGTTTGCGGGCCTTGTCCAATTCTTTCTGCAGCGACTCAAAGGACGTGACACCTTCCCAGTCTCCCGCCTTGGGCAGTCCGAACCGCCGGACGAACCGGACCAGTTCTTCTGAAGAATAATAGGAAAGGATCATCCTGCCGGTCGTAGCCCGGTAGACGGGGATTTCCCGGCTGGTGCGGACCACCAGTTCCTGGTCCGGCATGGTCACGTGCAGGGCGACCCGCTTGTCCTGTTTGATGACAGAAAGCAGGATGCACTCGTTGAACTGGGCCGACAGGCGGTCGACGTAGGGCCGGGCCTGGGCCGTCAGTTGTTCGTTATTGACATACGAATCCCCCAGGCGGTAAATCATGTATCCAAGGCGGTATCCTTTCCGGGGCGAGGACTGGTCGACATATCCCCGTAGCTTCAGGGTTTTCATGATGTTGGCGCAGGTTCCCCTGTCCAGGTCGAGGGCGCTGGATATTTCCCCCAGCGGGAAATCCCGGGATGCATCCGAAGCGAGCAGTTCCAGGATATTGAAGGCTTTTTCTAGGACCAGAATCATTTTACATTATAAAAATTGCTCAAATAACGCAAAAAAGAATTGAAAAAACAATTCAATTTCGACACATTTGTATGTAAACACAAAACGATTAATTCAGATTTCGTATTGTAAAAATATATCAAACACTGATGAACCCTTCAATTGATCCGTCGACACTGAAAATTACCGATATCCGGTTTGCCGACATTGATGGTGCTCCGAAGCGGTGCACACTCCTGAAAATCTTTACTAATCAAGGACTTGTAGGATATGGCGAGGTGCGGGATGCATCCAGCAAGACTTACGCCTTGATGCTGAAAAGCCGCCTGCTGGGAGAAAATCCCTGCCAGGTAGACCGTCTTTTCCATAAAATCAAACAGTTCGGCGGCCCTTCCCGCCAGGGCGGCGGCGTCTCCGGGATCGAGATTGCCCTGTGGGACCTTGCAGGCAAGGCGTATGGCGTTCCGCTGTACCAGATGCTGGGCGGGAAGTTCCGCGACCGCATCCGGGTATACTGCGACACGGATGCCGAAGGAAAAGACAATGACGGGCATGCGATGGGTCTGGCGCTGAAGAAACGGATGGAAATGGGCTTCACGTTCTTGAAGATGGACCTGGGGATCGGCTTGCTGATGGACGAACCCGGTGCCATCAACGCCCCGCTCGGCCTGATTGAGGAGATGAAGGAATACGCCCCGCATATCCTGAATGTGCAGAGCGGTTCCGTCACTTCGGAAATGGTCCGCCGGCAGCGGAGCTACGATATTGTGACGACGGCCCATCCGTTCACGGGTATCCACCTGACGGAAAAGGGTTTGGACATTCTGGAAAAATATGTCCGGGAGGTCCGGGAGGTGATCGGGTACGAAGTCCCGCTGGCCATCGACCATTTCGGCCACGTCTGTGTCGAGGATTGCATCCGGTTCGCCCGCCGGGTGGAAAAATACAACATCGCCTGGATGGAGGACATGATTCCGTGGATGTATACGGACCAGTATGTGCGCCTGTCCAATTCTACCTGCGTCCCGGTGGCGACAGGCGAGGACATTTACCTGAAAGAAGGATTCGAGCCGCTGATCAAGCAGCATGGCGTTTCGGTCATCCATCCGGACATCCTGACTTGCGGCGGCGCATTGGAACTGAAGAAGATTGCGGACATGGCGGACGAGAACGGCGTCGCGGTGGCCATCCACATGGCGGAAAGCCCGATTGCCTGCATGGCGGCCGTCCACGTCGCTGCGGCCATGCACAATGTCCTGGCGATGGAACTCCACTCCGTGGATGTTCCCTGGTGGCAGGATCTTGTGGAAGGGCTGCCCCGGCCGCTGATCAAGGACGGATTCATCACCGTGCCGGACGGTCCGGGTCTCGGCATTACCGGGCTCAATGAAGAACTGATCGCCCAGAAGATCAACCCGGCGATTCCGGGTCTCTGGGAGCCGACGGACGAGTGGAACACGGAGTTTTCCAATGACAGGATATGGAGTTAAAAATCAGAATATTATGATGCAGTTATTCAATCTTAAGGGGCGTACGGCCCTGGTTACGGGCAGCGGACAGGGCATCGGCCGCTCCATTGCCCTGGCACTGGCCGAGAATGGCGCCCGGGTCATTATCAACTGGCGCGGCAACGACCGGACCGCCCAGGAAACGAAGGATGCGCTGGATGCCATGGGGGCGGAGTATTTGTGCTGGCGTTATGACTTGGCCTCCGATACGCTGAAAGAAGATTTCGAAGCATTTTGCAAGGAGAACAATGTCCAGGTTGACATCCTGGTCCACAATGCCTCCGTCCAGGTCCGCAAAGGCTGGGAGGAAGTGACCAACGAAGAGTTCGACTTCCAGATGCACATCAATGTCCGGGCTTCCCTGGTCCTGGCGCAATGCTGCGTTCCGCACATGCGTGCACAGAAATGGGGCCGCATTGTCACTGTCGGATCGGTCCAGCAGAACCGTCCCAATACGGCCATGATCGTATATGCCGCCTCCAAGAGCGCGCAGTTGAACATGGTCCGTACCCTCGCCGTCCAGCTCTCGGCAGAAGGGATCACGGTCAATAACCTGGCGCCTGGCTGCATCGAGACGATCCGGAACGTGGAGGCCCTCTCGGATCCGGCTTACCGGAAGAAGATCGAGAACGTCATCCCCGTCGGTTTTATCGGACAGCCGGACGACCTGGCCGGAGCGGCTTTGCTGCTTTGCAGCGATGCCGGCCGGTACATTACCGGGGCGGACTTCCTGGTAGACGGCGGCATGAGCCTGCCCTGCTAATCTTTTGGGAATATCATGAAAAAGGCCCTTATCCTTCTGCTGGCGGCGGTCCTTGCCGTTTCCTGCCATCGGGAACCGGTTCATTTCCGGGTCCTGTATTGGAACATCCTCCAGGGGATGTGGGACGGCCAGGGTGACAATTACGACCGTTTTGTCGCGTTTGTCCGGAGCCAGGACCCCGATGTCTGCGTCTGGTGCGAGGCCCAGTCGAACTGGGTTACCAACACGAATGATAATCTGGAACCCGAAGAACGGTATCTCGTGGAACACTGGGGGGACCTTGCTGCCCGTTACGGCCACAAGTACTGGGGAATCGGCGGTCACCGGGACAATTTCCCGCAGGTGATTACGTCCAAGTATCCGATCCAGTATATCGACAGGATTGTCGGGGAACAACCGGACTCGGTTGTTAAGCATGGAGCCGGCTGGGCCACGGTCGAGGTGAACGGGAAGACGGTCAATATCGTCACCCTTCACCTGACGCCGCATGGGGGGAACGAAGGCCGGGCAAAGGAGCTGCGTTATATCTGCAACCATACGGTGGGGAAAGTGCAGGATGCCGGGAAGCAATATTGGATGATGCTCGGCGACTTCAATTCAAAATCCCGCCTGGATAATGACTACTATGGTTACAAGGAGGATACGGACGCCTTCCTGCCGCATGATTACTTGCTGGCCAACACTCCTTTCCAGGATGTGGTCAAGCAGCAGCATCCGGATGAGTTCAGACCCAGTATATGGCGGAGGAATTCCCGGATAGACTTTATCTATTGTACGAAACCGCTGTGTGACAGGGTGACGGAGGCCGATATCATCTGGGACAGTTACACGACACCGTTGCGGGACTGGTCGACCAGATGGGGTATCAGGCCCTCCGACCACCTGCCGATCCTGGTAGATTTTGACTTTACGAAATAATCCGTCGCAGCCAGTTGTAACCACGTAATCGCTTTATGAAATTCCCCATCTATGCCGTCCTCGGCCTCCTCGCTGCCGGTCTTTTTCCGGCGGGCGCCCAGAAGCGGAACCCCGCGATGAGCGAGGCCTTTTACAAAACCTGGAATGACAGCCTCCAGACCGCCGTCAACGAGCGGATCGACCGCTATCGCAAGGCCGATATGGAGATTGTCCTGGAGAATGTCAAGCCCGGGACCCCTGTGACGGTGGAGCAGGTTTCCCATGATTTCCTCTTCGGCAGCAACATCTTCCTGTTCGGCCAGCTGGATACCCCCGAGAAGAACCGGAAGTATGAGGATGCCTTCGGAAACTTGTTCAATGCGGCGACCATCGCTTTCTATTGGAAAGAGCTGGAACCCGAGAAAGGCAAGATCCGGTTCGCCGCGGACAGTCCGTATTGTTACCGGCGGCCCCCGACTGATCCTGTCGTGGCATTCTGCGAATCGAAAGGCCTCCATACGAAAGGGCATGCCATTATTTACGGCATCCGGAGCTGGGGCCATCCGACCTGGATGCCCGAGGACAGGAAGGTAATGGAGAAAGAATTCGAGCGGCATGTCCGGGAACTGGCGGAGCACTATGGCAACCGGGTGGAGAACTGGGATGTCGTCAACGAGTGTTATGACCAGGCGAACCGCGGCCTCATGCCGGACGATTATGTCTACAAGACGTATAAATGGGCCATGCAGTATTTCCCGGAGGATGTCACGTTCAATACCAACGAATGTGACATGCATTGGGGACCGGTCAAGCGTTACGTTGAAATCGCCCGCAACCTGATCGACCGCGGGATCCGGGTGGACAATGTCGGGGTACAGATGCACATTTTCAAGCCGGAGGAATCCCGGAAGATTGCGGAAGGGACCGATGACGGCCGGCTGGCGCCGGAAAGGCTTTGGGCGACGATGGAGTGCCTGACGGATATCGGCCGTCCGATTTTTATCAGCGAAGTCACGGTCAGTGCCCCTGATGAGACGTCGCAGGGCCTTGAAATCCAGAAAGAACTGACGCGTAATTTCTACCGGCTCTGGTTCAGCCATCCGTCCGTTGCGGGCATTACGTGGTGGAACCTTGTGGACGGCGGTGCCGCCCCGGGCGAGCCCTCTTTCTCCGGCCTGTTTGACAAAGACATGAATCCGAAACCGGCCTACGAGGCACTTGACCACCTCATCAACCACGAGTGGAAAACATCTTTCACCGTAAAGGCGCCGAAGGATGGCAAAATATCCTGGCGCGGGTTCAAAGGGGATTACAAAATCTCCTACAAGGACCGGAAAGGGAAGGTGGTTACATTGGATTATTCGAAAAAGTAATATTAACAACGCATGGATATGAAAAAAGTTATTCTTTCTGCACTGGTCTTGCTGGCGGGAATTTCCCTTTCCGCACAGAGCGCGAAGAACGGCACGATCCCTTCCGATGAGGGATTGTTCCCGTTCTTGATTACCTACGGGGAGGCGTCCCCGGCGGTCGATTACAGTTTCCTGCTGGATGCCCCTGCCGGGAAGGATGGTTTTATCCGGGTTGAAAACGGCCACTTCGCCAACGACAAGGGGCGGATCCGGCTGAACGCGACCAACCTGACGGCTGCGGCCAATTTCCCGACCCACGAGCAGGCCGAGCGCATGGCGGCCCGGATTGCCCGTTTCGGAATCAACTGTGTCCGGCTGCATTACATGGACTGGCCTTACGGCCCGGAGGGCTTCCCGCTGGCCAAGGAGCCGTCGATCTTCGCCAAGGACGGTTCCGACCGGAACCTGGACCCTGTGATGCTGGACCGGCTCGACTATCTGATCTGGCAGTTCAAGCAGCGGGGTATCTATGTGAACGTCAATCTCTATGTGGCTCGTTATCAGTATTTTTACAAGGGTCAGAATGCGTTCAATCCCGACATCCAGGAAAAGGAGCGGGAATATGCAAAGGACTTGCTCACGCATGTCAATCCTTATACGGGGCTTCCGCTGGCGAAAGATCCCTGCGTGGCCGTGATTGAGCTCAACAACGAGGATGCTTTGTTCACTTCATATTTCGGGGGCGGCGTCCGGCGGAGTGAATGGCCGGCACCGGCAGAGCTCAAGAATCTCTCCGACAAGGAGAAACGGGACTTCTTCCACACATTGGAAAAACTGGAGCGGGACCATTGGGACAATATGCGGACGTATCTCCGGGAGGAACTGGGAGTCCGCGTTCCGATTACTTCCACCCAGGTTTCCTATACGGTTCCGTCCACCCTGGAAGGGATGGATTATTATGACAACCATGCCTATTGGAAGCATCCCCGGATCGGCGTTTACTGGCGGCAGGACAATGCAGCCATGGTGAACAGCGCGGACGGCGGAACGCTGACGGGTAACTTGATCCCGCGCCGCTTTGCCCGGAAACCGTATACCGTTTCGGAGTACAATCATCCGTATCCTTCCTTCTATGGCGCTGAAGGTCAGCCGATGTTGCATGCCTATGCGGCTTTCCAGGGCTGGGACGGCGTGTTCGCCTATTCCTGGAACAACCGGATGAACGCAGAGCCGCAATCCATGGAGTATTTCTTCTCCTATGCGGCCCGGACCGATTGCCTGGCGCATTTCATTGCCTGCGCGGCCATGTTCCTGCGCGGGGATGTCGCGGAAGGGGCTGAGACGGTCTATCCGGCCCTGCCGCTGCAGACGGTGGAAGATGTCTGGCTCCAGATCCCGAAACGGGGCGGAGACATTGTCAATACCATTAACCGGACGGCGGATGGGCGGCTGACAAGTGCCTACATGCTGACGCACAAGACGGCCATCGACCTGCACGGGGATCCCGCGGTCAACAAGACGCTGGCGAAAGTGGAATACGGGCCGGTCAAGACCACCGATACGGGACAGATTGAATGGAACAACGAGATTCCCCATGCCGGCATGTTCCTTGTCCGGACACCGAATGTCAAGGTCTTCTCCGGTTTCCCTGCCGGCAGGACGCTCGACTTGGGCGACGGTGTCACCCTTTCCGTCGGCGAGACCAAACTCGGATGGACTACGGTGTCCCTGACCAGCCGGGAAGGGAACGGTTTCAGCAAAGAAGGGAACGCCCTTCTGGCTGCCACGGGGTATACGCACAACAAGGATGCGGTGTTCACGTTTGAAAAAGACGAGAACGGGAAGCCGACCGCGAATATTTCCTCCCGCTGGTATGACTGGGGAACCGGTCCCATGGTGACGGAAGGGATTCCGGCGACGGTTACGCTGCCTTCTGCTGCCCGTGCCACGAAGTGCTGGGCGCTGGATGAGAGCGGTGCCCGGATGAAAGAAGTCCCGGTGAAACGGGGCAAAGGCGGGTGTGCCGTGATTGAAATCGGGCCCGCGTACAAGACGGTCTGGTATGAGATCCAGACGAAATAGTGATGGTCATTTATCCGTTTGAACATGAATAAGAGAGTGTTTTTACTGGTTCTCGCTGCACTGCTGTCTGTCGGAATCCTTTCCGCGCAGAATGAGCATGAGCGGCAGGCGCGTCAGACGCCTGAATGGTTCCGGAAAGGGATCACGTACCAGATTATGCTTCGTTGCATGAGTGAAGAAGGGACCCTGAAAGGGGCGGAGGCACATCTGGAACGCCTCCTGGATCTCGGGGTCAATACGGTCTATCTTCTGCCGGTGAATGTGGCCGATACGGATATGGACCAGTCCTTCTGGAGCCCGCGCCAGGTCAAGTCCGGATTCAATGATCCCCGCAATTCCTACCGGGCCGCGGATTATTTCCATGTCGACCCGGAGTATGGTACCGACCAGGATCTCAAGGACTTCGTGGACCACGCCCATTCCCTGGGGATGAAAGTCATGCTGGATATGGTGTTTTTCCATTGCGGCCCCGGTGCACAGGTCATCAAACAGCATCCGGAGTATTTCCAGCTTGACGAGAACGGAAAACCGAAGCCCGGCCGGTGGCGTTTCCCGGTCTTCGACCTGTCCAGGCGCGATGTCCGGGAGTATTTCAAGACAGTGATGTTGTACTATGTCGCCGATTACAACGTGGATGGTTTCCGCCTGGATGTCGCGGACCGGATCGTATTGGATTTCTGGGAGGAGATGCGTGCCGCCCTGGATGAGTTCCGTCCCGGCATCGTGCTGGCGGCCGAGGGCCAGCGGGCACCCAACACCCTTTATGCCATGGATGTCAATTATGGCCGTCCCATCACGCTCTGGCCGATTACGAAGTATTTTGACACCAGCCTGACCTCGCCGGAGGATTGCGATGCTTCGGTTATCCGCCGGGAGCACGAGAAGTATACGGCCCAGTCTCCGAAGGGGACGCTCTGGTGGAACCACATGGAGAACCACGATACCGCGACGGATACCTATGACGACCGCCATGAAAAGGTCTGGGGCTATGACCGTTGCACCCTGGCCATGGCCTACTGCTTTGCCATCGACGGGGTTCCGTTCCTGTTCTGCGGCGAAGAGGTCTGCTACGACAAACGGGTCTCGATGTTCGGCCATAAAGACTGCTGGATCAATTGGAAAGAGTATCTGGATCTGCCCCAGGCCCGCGCCCGGGAGGCCAATATCAAGTCCTGGGTCGCCATGCGGAAAGACTACAGCGCCCTGACGGACGGGGAAACGATTTGGATCGACAACGACCGGCCGAAGGAGGTCCTTTCTTTCCGGCGGCATGACGGGGTGTCGAAAGACGTTGTTTTCGTCGGGAATTTCTCCGGCAAGAAAGTGAAAGTCAAGCTTACTGACGGTACTAAATATAAACTGGAGCCCTGGAGCTTTGTTTTCCAGCCTCTCTAAATCTTCATAATCATGAGTGTAGACCAATACAAAAAAGAAGTGGGAATGATGCACCTCGAGAAATTGATCGAGGAACGTGAAGGGATTTATGACAAACCGTTCCCTATTCCCGACAAGGAACTGCTTGCGCGTTTCGAGCAGCTGTACCTGGGCGCCGTGAACGACGTCATGCGTGAGTTTTGTCTGTTGCACCAGGCTCTCCCGAACCGGATCAAGCCGCTCCGGGAGTACCACACGGTCGCCGGATTCGCCTTTACGGTCAAGAGCGCGCCCAACGCCAAAATCACGGGAGAAATGGAATACCGCACGCAGATGCTGGATACCCTGGGCGAAGACCATTTTGTGGTCTGGGATACAAGCCGTGACCAGGAAGCGACCCTGTGGGGCGGCGTGATGACGGCGACGGCCAAAGGAAAGAAGGTCAAGGCTGCCTGCATCGACGGCGGTATCCGGGATACGCACCAGATCCTCGCTGCTGATTTTCCGATATTTTATGAATACCGGATTTCCAACGGCAGTCTCGGCCGGTGCCTGATTACCCATTACCAGATTCCGATTGTGATCGGGAATGTGACCATCAAGCCGGGAGACGTGGTGCTGGGCGATATCGACGGTGTGCTGATCGTGCCGCGTGAAGTCGCGTACGATGTCCTGATCCGGGCGGAAGAGATCAAAGAGAACGAGAAGAAGATTTTCTCCTGGGTCCACAGCGGCGAGACCATCCGCGAGATCAAAGAAAAGGGAGGATATTTTTAATGAATTTGCTCGTCGGCACACACGACCCGGCATGGGGGCATACGTTCCTTGCACGGGGCTCCGGAAAGGTTTATGCCCTCCGGAGCCTCGGAGAAGGATCGTCGCTCTGCCTGTTTGACGGGGCGACGATGGCGCCGCTGGGCGAATTTCCTACTCCCGGGGCGCACTCGTGCCATATTACGTTGCTGGAGCATCAGGCGGTTGTGTCCGATTATACCAGCGGCACCTTATCCTTGTTCCCGCTCGGAGCGGACGGGATGCCTGCCGGGGAACCGGCAGTCTTGCCATTCGAGGGGAAGGGGCCGCATCCGGTCCGCCAGGCGGGTCCGCACATCCATTCGTCCTGGCTTTCGCCGGACGGGCGGAGCCTGGTTGTCGTGGATTTGGGTTCGGACAGGCTGTACCGTTTTCCGGTACGGGACGGTTGCATGGTGCCTGAAGAGCGGGAATGTTTCCCGGTTCCGGCAGGCTGCGGCCCCCGCCATTGCGCCTTCGGCGCCGGGGTCTTGTATGTGGCCACCGAGCTTTCCGACGAGGTGCTGGTCTTTTCGTGGCCCCACATGCGCCTGCTGCAGCGGTGCGTGACCAACCCTCTCCGGCCAGGCGGGGGCGGGCATGTGCTGGTGGGCCCGGGCGGCCGGTATCTCTACGTGTCATCCCGCCTGCAGAATGACGGGATCGCTGTTTTCCGGATTGGCGGAGACGGTTTGTTGACGGAGGCGGGGTATTGCCCGACGGGAGCCCATCCGAGGCATTTTACCATCAGTCCGGACGGCCGACTCTTGCTGGTTGCCTGCCGGGATGATGATCAGATACAATTGTTTAACCTTTCGGCTTCTGACGGGATGCTCTCGGATACGGGCGAATCCTTCCCGGTAAGCCGGCCAGTTTATGTGGAAGTCTATGAAGAAGATAGATTATAAATGGGTAATGCTTCTGCTGATCTCTGCGGCCTATTTCCTGGCGCAGGGAACCCGGCAGATTTATGCGGCGGTGCTCCCGGATATCAAAGCGGCATTCGGCAGCGGTGTTTCCGATGCGGACATGGGCCTGGTGGGGAGTGCATTTACGTTGGCCTTCGGCATCGTGATTCCCTTCGCGGGTCTGGCCGCCGATTTTTTCCGCCGGAAATGGATCCTGATTGCGGGAAGCGCATTGTTTTCCATCGGCATCCTGATATCCGGATTCGCTTCCGGGCTGGGGCTGCTGCTGATTGCGTATGGCCTGATGAATGGAATCGGTCAGTCGCTGATGCCGCCCTGCAATTCTTCCCTGATCGGGGAATTCCACACAGACACGCGTGGAACGGCTTTTTCTATTTACCAGGGAGCGATTTACCTCGGCATCGTGGTGTGTTCGATCACTGCGAGCCGCATGGCGGCCGGGCATGCTGACGGATGGCGGCATGCTTTCTGGATTTTCGGCGGAATCGGCTTGCTGTGGACACTGGTCATGCTCCTTTTCCTCAAGGATACGCCGAACGTGGGCAAACGGGGAGAGGTTTCGATCAAGAATGCCTTGTCCGCTTTCTTCTCCAAGCCGACGGCGCTGTGGATGATGGCTGCCCTCGGGTGCTATTTCTTTGCGACATACGGCGTTAAGATCTGGACTCCCGTGTTCATGATGCGGGCGTTCCCGGACATGGCGCCTTCTACGGCGGTATTCCACGGGGTCTTCTGGTTCTATCTGGGGGCCTTCATCGGGGTGACCCTGTCCGGCAGGATTTCCGACCGGCTGAAACCGACGCGCCCGGCCATCCGTTTCGAGGTGGAGCTGGCGGGGATTCTCCTGTGTATTCCGTTCATTCTGATCATGTCCCGGGCACAAGGACTGGGGCTGATGATTGCGGCCGTCCTGCTGTTCGGATTTGCGACGGGCGTCTATGATTCGAATCTGTATGCGGCGCTGCTGGATGTGATCGACCCGAAGTACCGGGCGATGGCGACGGGCATTTTCGGATGCGGCGGATGCATCATCGGCGCGTTGGGTCCGGTCGTCATGGGGTTGTTGAGTGATGCGTTCTCGATCCGGACGGCCTTTGCCTCGCTGGCGATTTTCGCCCTGGCCGGAGCCGCCTGCATCGCGGTGGCGTATTTCTGCACGGTCAAGAAGGATTTGGTTTCGTAATAGTTGATAATTAGAATTTTGCGATATGGGAAAGAAGATTATGTTGCTGGGGCTGTCCCTTCTCCTGGCGTTGACGGGAGCGTCTGCACAGTCCCTGCATGAGCGGCAGGCCCGGGAGACGGCCGACTGGTTCCGCAAAGGTGTAACCTATCAGTTGATGCCCCGCTGCATGAGCGAGGAGGGGACGCTGAAGGGTGCGCAGGTGCATCTGGAGCGTCTTCGCGGACTTGGGATAGACATTGTTTATCTGCTGCCCGTGAATGTGGCGGACACGGATATGGATTTGAAATTCTGGAGCCCGCGGCAGATGAAAGCCGGGTTCAATGACCCGCGCAATCCTTACCGGGCCGGCGATTATTTCCATGTGGATCCCGAATATGGTACGGACCAGGACCTCAAGGATTTCGTCGATCATGCCCATGCGCTGGGGATGCGGGTGATGCTGGACTTGGTCTTTTTCCACTGCGGCCCGGGCGCGCAGGTGCTGCGGCAGCATCCCGAGTATTTCCAGCGGGATGAAAACGGGGAGTTGAAATTGGGCCGCTGGCGTTTTCCGGTTTTCGACTATACCCGCAAGGATGTCCGGTGCTATCTGAAAACGGTCATGAATTACTACGTTGCTGATTTTAACGTAGATGGATTCCGGCTGGATGTGGCGGACAGCGTCCCGCTCGATTTCTGGGAAGAGGCGCGGCGGGGGCTGGAGGTGCTCCGTCCGGATATCGTCATGGTTGCGGAAGGGCAGAATCCGGCCAATACGGTGTATGCGTTCGACGCCAATTACAATTGGCCGGTTTGCAAGAGCAAGATGTCCAGTCTGTTGGCCAAGAGCGTCAATGCCATGGAGGAATGCGATGCTTCCACGATCCGTGCCGCCCATGAGAGTTATATGGCCAAGTGCCCGAAGGGGACGCTGATGTGGAACTTTACTGAAAATCACGACACGTCTACGGATAGTTTTGAGAAGCGGCATGAGAAGGTGTGGGGTTATGACCGGTGCACCTTGGGCATGGCTTTTACGTTTGCCCTGGATGGTGTGCCGTTTATTTTCAGCGGTGAAGAGGTCTGCTACGACAAGCGGGTTTCGCTCTTCGGCCACAAGGATTGCTGGATTGACTGGAAGGCTTATCTGGATACGCCGCATGCCCGGGAGCGCGCGGAGAACATCAAGGCCTGGTCTGCTATGCGGCAGCAGTACAGCGCCCTGACCCGCGGGGAAACTGTCTGGATTGACAATGACCAGCCGAAGGCGGTCTGTTCCTTCCTTCGCCATGACGGCGTTTCGAAGGATGTCATTTTTGTCGGGAACTTCTCTGACAAGGAGGTCAAGGTCAAGCTGGCGGACGGGACGAAATACAAGTTGGCGCCCTGGGGCTTCGTTTTCGGGGCGAAATAGATCGTCGTGTTGATCGGGAGGCAGCCCCCTTTCCTGACCTTCCATCCTCAGTCCAGGGGGGCTGTGTCCTGTGGCATTCCGGTTATCCGTCGCTCTGCCTCTGTCCTCCGTCCAAGGGGGGCTATTGAGCATTCCCCGCGCCTTCTCGTCCTCCGTCCGGGGGCCTGCGTCCTGTGGCATTCCGGTTATCTGTCGCTCTGCCTCTGTCCTCCGTCCAGGGAGGCTTTTGAGCATCCCTCGCGCCTACTCGTCCTCCGTCCGGGGGCCTGCGGAGCGGTACGCCCCTTCGGGGCTATCCTTCCCACGCCTCCGACACCCCAACAATCGGAGATTGTCGGGGGCCCCGTTCCGACGGCGCGGGCCCCTTCCGCTCACACGGCCGCGGACGGCCATGCCGCCCGCAGGCCCCCGGACTGCAGCCAGGTACGCGAGGGGCTGTTCACCAACTCTGTTTGCCATGAAATGAAAAACCGACTGTGTTTTTTCATTTCATGGCTCGTTTTCCCAGCGATTAGCCTCAAATACAGCCACGAGATGAAAAAGTCATTACATTCTTTCATTTCATGGCCAGGAAGGTGGGACAACGGGAGTAGGACTACTTAGATTCTCCTCTGGCCCTTTTCTTCTCTGCTCTTTTGTCCCTTTGCCCTAGACCTCAATTACGCACGTTCGCTCATTCGTCTTCCCGTAAAAAGGCACTTGACGAGACTAGGCCGTAGAGGTGCCTGTAAGCAGGGGTTGTGTCAAATGACCGGCTTGCCACAGGGGTCATTTGACATGACCCTGGCTCTGACGCGTCTCTATCCACTCCTCGTGTAAAGTGCCTTTTCCCGGCCACGACTTGAGGGGGTTTTCCTGAGGCGGACTAAAAGGTAGATTCTTCGGCAGGAAAATCTGTCTCATAATGACACCTGCCTCAGAATGACATGAGGCCGATGGTGACAAGATGGGTGGGGTGATGGGAATGGGGCAAGGCAATGGCAACGCGGGAGGGCGACTTCGCCAGATCCCGGGATTTTGTGGCAGGGAGGTGAAACAGTTTGCCAACAACCGTTCCAGTCACCGGGCGGCGGGGGATACCCTCAGCCGATCCACCCGCCCGAGCCTCCCTTGGCTGATCCACCCTTGGCCGATCCACCCGCACCGATCCGCCCGCCCGGGCCACCCTTGGGCAATCTACCCTCAGCCGATCCTCCCGCATCGATCCCCCTTCCGCGCCGGGGCAGTCGTTAATTTTAAACTATTGTATACCAAACGTTTTGCTCATTCTCGAGTCGCAGAATATGCAACTTGAAAATGAGCAGGTGAATCGTATTCAAGAAGTTACACTCAGCGGCTTTGTGCCGTTTTCTTCCGCTGGTAAACTTTGATCCAGTCGACGCGCAGTTCGGAGGGGAGTTGTTCCGGCTTGTCCACGGGGCCGACCCATTTGCCACCGAGTTGGTTGGAGAGAATGAAGGCAAACGGGTAGTTGGTCCAGGGGAATTGGTAATCCACGCCTTCCTTTCGGGTATAGGTGAAGGATTTAACGCCGTTCGTGTAGAGGCAGAGACTGTCCGGATACATCTCGACGCCGTATACGTTCCATTCATCCGGGTTGACGGGGGCCGTAGCGGAGTGCGGAGACTTTTTGTCGATTTCCAGGGTATAATGCGAGTGCACGGTCTGGTACACAAACGCATCTGCCCGGAGATGTTCCATGATGTCGATTTCGGCATAATCCGGAGCCGGGACCTTCGCATCCGGCATCATCCAGAGCGCTGGCCAGAACCCATTGGCACAGTTGAATTTAGCCCGGATTTCCACCTTGGCCATCCAGAATGATTTCTTGCCATGGCTGCGGAGGCCGGCTGTCACGAAGGGGGTCGTTTCGTCCGAGGATCCGTCGTTGACTTTCCCCAGGAGGACCAGCTCGCCGTTCTCGATATAGGCAAGATCCTTCCGTTGGGACATCATGTCGTTCCAGTCCGACCCTCCGGTTTTCACCCGGGACCAGACCGTCGTGTCAATGGCCGGCCCGTTGAAATTTTCCGTCCATACCAGTTTCCATCCGTCCCGCTGCACGGAACAGGACAGGGCCAATACCGCTGTCAGAAAAATCAACAAACTCCGTTTCATATTATACCGCACGAAAGAACCATTTATGTTATGCGAAACCGTAAAAGGAATTCATTACTTGCTGCATACCGGCCGGATGGAATATCCGCCAGCTCTTGAGTTTTCCCAGGTGTGAGGAGCTGTCTGGTTGTTAAGCCGGAGATTATAGGACTCAGAGGGGTAGTCTATGTAGAGATCGGAACTCCTATAAATACTGTCGGGCGTACTTCCAGTGTCCGTATTGACAAGACTCATATCTCGGTAATATCCGGCTGCCGGGAAGAATACAGTCTTTCCGTTTTTCTTGCTGGTGCAAAGATTTCCGTTGATACCGCTATAAGTAGTCCACTCCCAGGTGCAGTTGTCAATCAATTCATGGATTTCCTCTTTTGTCGGCATCCGCCATGCTCCGTCAGTGGCGTATGAAGCCGCATCGTCTTCCGGAAGAAGCCGCGTCAACTCATCCGTAAAACCGTTATTTCCATAATCGGAGCGGCTGCAATATTTGGTCAATTTGTGATTATCCCCGTTGCACCACAAATAGTCTTGCCACTCAGAATAGCCAGTCCTCCAATCGACGGGCTTAACAGCATAAGGATCAACGGCTCCATAGGCGAAATAGTAGCCGTATTCTTCCGGAGCGGCGGCCCCTAGATTCCAAGCTGCCCAATTGACACTCAGGCCAAGGTCCACTTCCTCGATGGGAAGAACTTTGACTGTGCAGGTGGCTGTTTTATTTTCATCAAGCGTTGTAACAGTAACGGTTGTCGTTCCTTCTTTTTTCGCTCTTACCAGGCCCGTCTCGTCAACGGAAGCGAAAGAGGGGTTCTCGCTAGTCCATGTTACAGAAGCTTCTGTCGCATTGTAAGGTGAAATGTTGGGTTTTAATTGATACCGCTGTCCGGCCACGAGTGTAATGGATGTGGCGTTCAGGGAGATGCCGGTAACCGCAACCGGTTTTTCCAGGACCGGGCGAATGGCAAGGCCGAAAGCACGCGGAAGTACAATAGTAGAATTGGGCGTGGAGTCTATCGTCGTTTCATTAAAGGATAAACACTGGGCCACAGAAGGTCCCCCTATCGAGGAAGTAATATAACTAGAGAGTTCACGGAGCCAATAATAACCGACATTCCCTTCTTTTGGAGTCTGTCCATTCATGTATGGTGAAACCGGGAAAAATATAGAATTGCCATTGGAATTGCTCTTGACTTCGTAGCCAGGCACACCGTTCCTTTCCGTCCACGTCCACGTGCACTGATTGTTCAATTCGTTCAGCTCATTTTTTGAAGGGATTCTCCATGTGCTGCCGAGTTTAGCCCTTGCCACATCATCGAATTGGGTCAGCATTTTCATTCCGTCAACGGTTCCATAAGATGTGCCGTAAGGGTTATACTTTAAAAGAGTCTTTTCTGTCCCGTTGCACCATTTATAGGTTGTCCAAGAATAGTTCTCCTTGACATCAAGTTCCCCCCAGGCATATAAATCTCCGATGTCTTCCGGCTTCTCGGCTCCCAGGTTGCAGTCGGCCCATACAACGCTGAGACCCAGGTCAACGTACTTGTGTCCATATTCCACATCTTTGTCGCGGCTGGTGCTGCGCTTGATGATCGCGCGCTTGAACTCGACGGAGGTGGTCCGGTTGTAGGCTCCGGATTGCGTCTCCGTGTCAAACTGCATGGTAAAACCCTTTTCAAAAGTCTGGGGGAGGACCATGAGGAAATAGAACTTCCCGACCTGGAAAGTTTGGCCTTCGGGTGCGGAAAGGGTGACGGAGGTGGCGCCTTTGCCCGAAATGGCTGTCCATGAGGGGATATTGTCTTCTCCCAGGGTTACCATGACGGTACCCGCGACGATTTCCCCATTGTTTCCTTTCAAAGTGACGGCAGTGACGCCTTCCTGCTGGACGGAGAACATGTATCCAGAGCAGACATTATAGAATTTGAAGGTTTTGCCGTCCGTGGATTTGGCGACGGAGAGCTGGATATTGTCTGCGAAAGTTCCTTCTACGGCAGTCTGGTTCACGGGCAGGGTTGCGGTAACGGATGCGGCATCCGCGCTTCCGGCATTGTTTTCATTCACGGGATAAACGCCCCAGTAACCCAGTGCGTCGTCCGGAGCCTCTATGGAACCTGTGAAATCCACGCGGGTCCCCGTCTCTGTGTTGGTAGAGGTGAAGGTTGCGCTTTTTGTCCCGTTGAAGACCTGGATGGATTCCCTGGCTTTCCAGGAGATTTGTCCGTCCGTTGGGTTGATGCTGGTCTTGGTGGCCGTCTCATTGTCGCCGAAAGTGGCGGAGAACGTCATTTGTACGGGAGTATGGGAAACGGCAGTTTCTTCCCGGGTTTCTTCCGGGAGCGTTGTCTCTGAGGGTTCAACGGCGCAGGAGGCGGCAAAAAGGGCGAGCAGGGTATAGAGTGCTTGAATCTTCGATTTCATGATGCAGTATGTTAGGGGTTATTCTTCATCGTCCTCAAAACCAAAACCTTCGGAGGTGTTGGAATCTGCGAGGATTCCTTCATAGAGGAAAAAACGCGACGTGGTTACTTTCGGAGAAACATACAGCTTATGTAACTTGCTGATTGATAGGCTGGTTGAGCGGCAGGTGTTGGTAAGATTCAACGTTTTCATGGTTAGCAAATAAAAACATGCAAAGTTATTGTTTTAAGAAGAATTATTCAAGATTATTCTTATCTTTGTTTTGTTGGTGGTGAATGGAATAACCCAATAAATAGATTACCATGAGTGAAGAAAATGTGAAAAACCCGATGGACCTGAACGGGGACGGAAAGGTGACCCTGGGAGAAAAAGTCCAGTATGTAGCCGGGAAGGCCGGTGAGAAGGTCGAGCAGGCTTTCGAAGATGCGAAAGCGGATGCTGTCGAGACGTACAATGACGCCAAGGCACTTTATGGAAAGGCTTCCGAAAAGGCCAAGGCGGAGTATGCCGAAGCCAAGGCGAAGGCAAAGGAAGCGTACGACAAGGTGGCCGACAAAGCCAAAGACGTAATCGAAGATGCCAAGGAGGAAATCGCCGAGGCGAAAGAGGACTATGCCGAGGCCAAAGCGAAGGCAAAGGCGAAAGCCAAGGAGGCTTATGATAAGGTAGCTGACAAGGCCAAGGATGTCTACGCCGATGCGAAAGACAAGGTACAGGAGCTGAAAGACAAGAAAAACGCCTAGTCTCCAGGAGATTGCGTAAAGCAACAAGTGAAACCCCGGAAGTGCCGATGCAGTGCGCTTCCGGGGTTTGTCTGAAGTTTTCCCTAAATAAGTTTACAATTTCAATTAATTAATTCCAGTTGCCTTGTCCGGTGCCGAAATTACCCCTGCCTTGGGACATGCGGGCCTGCATGGCTTCCTGTCTTTTCTGGATATCGTCCTGATAGGCCTTGTACTGCTTCTTGGTCATGATCTTCTCGAGGGCCTCATTGTAAGCCGCCTGGTCCTTTTCACGCTGGGCCCTGCGCTCCTGCATCTCCTGACGCATCTTTTCACGCTGCTCCTCGGTCATCTGCGGACGTTCGCGGTTCTGTTCCCCCTGCACCCGGGAACGTCCCCTTTTCTGTCCTTGTGCCGCCTGGCCGTTGTCTCCACCCTGCGGACGCGGGCCCCGCTGCATTCCTTCGGGGCGGCCGCCACCATTCCTTTGGCCGAACAACTTCCCGGCATAAGCCGAATTCAGTTCCAGCAACTGGGCTGCCTGCTTTTCATCCAGGCCATAGGTCGAAACCATCCGCTCGGTCTGCCGCTGGACAAACATGGCCGAATCCATTTTCTGGGGTTGACCCTGCCGGCCCCTGCCGGAGGGCTGCGCCATGACAGCTCCCGCCGTCATCAGTGCGCAAATCATCAATACTGCTAACTTTTTCATAACACAAACCACTAATTTCCTGTAATGCGGAAGGGGGACGGGCATGTCCGTGAACCGCAATTACAATCCTTTAGACAGATGTGTTGTTCCCGGGTTTAAAACGTATTACAAAAAAATGAAGCCGCCCCAGAATTTTGATGAGGCGGCTTCTTGATATCCGGGTAAGGGAATATGTCTAATTCTTGGTTTCCTGGGGAACGTCGTCGTGAATGTATCCGTCATCCTTGATATTCCACAAGGTAGAAACCAGGAGACCGCCTACCACGGCGAAGCCCGCCATCAGGAGGAACAAGTATCCCCATCCGAAATGGTCCGAGAACCAGCCCAGTCCGGCGCCGGTAATCAAGACGCTGGCGTAACTCATCAAGCCGACCAGTCCGACAGCGGCGGAAGCGGCTTTCTTGGTGGCTTGCTTGGAGGCGGCTACGCCGAGCAGGGCCTGCGGGCCGTATACGAAGAATCCGGCCAGGGCCAGGAGGCACAGCACGAGAATCGGGGATGCGGTCTTCGGGAGGAATTGCAGGACCAGCAGGCAGAGGGCTGTCAGTCCCATCTCAATGGCGCAGACACGCTGCGTCTTGCCCTTGAAGAGGTGGTCGGAAATCCATCCGGCGAAGAGGATGCCCAGGCAGCCTGCCACTTCGAAGATGCCGATGGTCCATCCGGCCAGTTGCGGGGAAAGCGGGACGGACATCTGGCTGAGGAAGGTCGGGCCCCAGTCGAGGACGGCAAACCGCACGACATATACGAACATGTCCGTCGTGGCCAGGATCCAGACGATCGGATTCAGGAACACCTTCTTGCGGACGAACGCCCGGTAGGCCTTGTTGGTGTCGTTGTCGTCCAGTTCAGTCTTGGTGTTCGGCAGTTCCGGCAGGCCGACCGACTTGGGCGTATCCCGTAAAGTAATGAAAATAAACAGGATGCCAAAGGCGGCGATATAGCCCGGAACCCAGAAGCACTGCCGCCAGTCACCGGTTGTCCCGATCAGGTAGCCGCAGAGAACGGCCAGGACGCCCGCTCCGATGGAGTGCGAGGTATTCCAAATGGACGTTTTCATGGCCAGTTCCTGGGGCGGTACCCAGTGGTTGATCAGCCGGTTGCAAGGTGGGAACCCGCATCCTTGGAAAATGTTGTTGAGAACCAGCAACACCCCCATGATGACCACCATGGTGCCGACAAAGTCCGGTCCGGAAGTCTGGCCGGTAATCAGGGTGGAAATCTTGTCGCTCCATCCGAAGAGGAAGTTCAGGATGACGCAGACCGTCAGTCCGATGATCAGATGCCAGCGGGCATTGGCCCGGTCTCCGATGAAACCGTTGATCAGCTTAGAAACGCCGTAGATGATCCCTACCAGGGTCAGGATAATACCGAAATCGGTGTTGGTGATTCCATATTCCTGGGAAAGGGCGGGCATGGCGAAGGAGAAGTTCTTCCGGACAAAATAGAACATCGAATAGCCGATCATCGAGCAGATGATCACGCGCCATTGCCAGTACTGGAAACTGTGCTTTGTCGGTTTCATGGATTAACGGAAACTGTTGAAGGTGAACGATTCCCAAGGGAGGTCAGCGTCGGCCATTCCCTTGTCGAGAATGTCGACGATGTGCATCAGCAGCGGGAAATTCTTCAGGTCAAGGAGTCCCAGCGCAGCCTTTTTGCGGACCGCCTCGCCCATCACGCGGGTGATGACCAGCGATTCGAGCGTAATGCCCGCAAGCGCTTCGGTAACTTCGTCGTAATTCATGCCTTTGCCCATCAGGACGCCGCAGCGCCGGGTCCGGCCCGAGAAGATGGTGACATACAGGTCGCCCAGACCGATGGCTTCGGCATCGAAGGTGCCGCCTTGCATCTGCATCAAGGCATGGGTTTCACGGACGGCTTGGGTAAAGGTACCCGCCTGGGAATTATAATGTTGCGGCTCATCCTCGCCATGCCAGCGGATGTTCAGGCCGACGGCGAGGGTCACGGCCATCGCATAGGCATTTTTCAGGGCGACGGCGCTTTCCAGCCCGATGACGTCATCGGTCAGGGAGATGTGGTAATAAGGCCGCTGCATGGTCTCTTTCATCATTTCAAGCTGCGCACGGTCTTTCCCGCAGAAGCCGACCTCGGACGGGTCCATGAAGACGAGTTCATAGGAGGTGCAGGGACCGCCGATGGCGTTGATGGTCCGGTGGATGCCCACTTTGGCCAGTTCACTTTCCCAGTATCCGGGATAGGAGATCAGGGTTCCGTCCGCCAGCCCGCGCAGGCCTTTGGTGACGGAGAGAACGGGGATGGAGGGGTCCAGTTTCTTCAGGATTTCCTCGAGGAACCAGTCTACGCCGAAAGAGGAAACGCCGCCGATAATGAAGTCGGCGCCTTCGACCGCTTTCTGCCAGTCTTTATAATAGTAATATTGGACGTTGTCGGGGAAGGGCCGGCAGAATTTTTCATGTTTGTGGGTTTTGATGTAACCGTCGATGATTTCGTCATCCAGGCAGGTCCCTACGATACGGACTTCATGTCCGTTTTCCGCGGCCGGGAAGGCCAGGGCTGAACCCATCATGCCGGCTCCGATAATGGTGACTGTTCTTTTCATGATGTGAAATGCAATTAGGTGATGCGTTTTATTGCGCATTCATACAAATATACGAAATCATTTGGGCAAGGAACGAGGAAAAATGATTATTTTTACTACGCGAAATCAAAACAGAATCTCCGATATGAAAAAATTACTTGCTTTATTGTTGCTCCTGGTCACGTTGCAGCTGTCTGCCTGGGAGCGTGAGCCCGTATGGCCGAAAGGGAAAATGCCAGACTTCCAGCAGCACCAGATCGCTGCGATGACGGATGAATCCCGGGCGGAGGGATTCAAGCCGGACAAATATCGCACGCCGTACCTGGAGTGGTTCGAAGCGCCGGACCCGGCTGTCCGGAAAGGCGTCTGCATGATCCTGATTTCAGGCGGGTCGTATATGAACTGCTGTGATGTCGGATTGATTGATTTCTGGCATAAAGAACTGACGAAACTGGGGGTGCAATGCGTCAATTTCGTTTACCGGACCCCCCGTCCGGAAGGCTTGCCGATTTACCAGACAGCCTGGGAAGACGGTCAGCGGGCGGTCCGCATGGTCCGCAGCGAAGCGGAGCGCCGCGGGTTCGATCCGGAAAAGATCGGGGTGATATCCATGTCGGCCGGATCGCATCTGGCCCTGCTGCTGGCGACTTCCTCGCAAACCCGGGCGTATACGCCTGTGGATGACTTGGATAAAGTCCCTTGCCACATCAACTGGGCGATTGTCAATGCGCCCGCTTATGTGACGACGGACGGGCAGACCGGGACGCCGGCTGTCCGGGAAGGCTACGGGGCGGACGTGTCTCTGAGCAAAGTCTTTGCTTTTGATGAAAAGACCTGTCCGATGAGTCTGCATCATGGCGGGACAGATCCGTATTCTCCGAATGGGTCTACACTTGTTTACAGGCAGTTGCGCCGGATGGGCGTCCCTGCCGAACTGCACCTGTACCCGGGCAAGGGGCATGGCGCTTACGGATTCGAACGGGGCGTGGAATTCATGACCCAGATGGGATTCCTCGGGCCGCTGGGCGATCCGGTCGACCTGATGAAACGTTACCCGGGCGACGGGGACCGGGCCGAACGGATTGTCGAGGACGTGTGGCCGGAGGGGAAAATGCCTGACTTCCAGGAACATCAGTGCAAGCCTTACTTGGAGTGGCACATCCCGGCCGTGCGGAAAACGCGGGCAATCCAAATCATCTATTCCGGCGGAAGTTATACCGGGAATAATCCCGACGGGTTTGAGGTCGCGCCGGCACGGCGGTACCTCAATGCCATGGGCGTAACGGTCGTTACCCTGAAATACCGCACGCCGCGGCCCAAGGGGTTGGCCAAGCATACGACAGCCTGGGAAGACCTCCAGCGGGCTATCCGCATCGTCCGCAGCGAGGCTGCATCGCGGGGGCTGGATCCGGACCGGATCGGCATCATGGGCTCTTCGGCCGGCGGCCACCTGACCCTGATGGGAGTCACTTCTTCCCGGCACCGTTCCTATCTGCCCATCGACGCGATCGACAAGATCCCTTGCAATGTGCAGTGGGGAATCGGGATTTATCCGGCTTATGCGCAATCGGACGGGCTTGATTGGAACAACACGCGCGGCGGCAACGAGGACGATTCCGTCCTGGCTCCGGAGTTCTCCTTCGACCTGGATACGGCGCCGATGCTGCTGATTCACGGCGATGCCGACAAATGGGCTTCCATGAATTCCGTGAAGGTCTGGGAGAAGATGCGCAGCATGGGAATCCAGTGCGAACTGCACACCCTGGCCCTCCGGCCGCATTGCTTCCAGCGGGAAGCTTCTCCGGGAACGGGCAGCTATACCTGGCTGGACCGCATCGGAGAATATCTCCAGCCCTTCATCGCGGAGCCGTAGGGGTAAGTCTTGAAAATTTCGATTACAGGTCGGGGTGGTTGACGAGCCACTCCGGTCGGGTTGTCGGTTCGCCTTTGTGATTGACGAAGGTCAGTTTTCCATCGATTTCCTTCAGCTCCATGAGCATCATCGGGCGCGGATGGTAGTTGCCCCGCCGGGGGATCAGCCCCTCGCAATGCGTATGCATGACCATGAACAGGCGCCCTTTCCGGTCAGGGAAAATTTCTCCGTTGTGCCCCGCCCCGTTCAGGATGGCATCCGGCCGGTCGGATTTCAGGACGGGCTCCGGTTCCGGCCATTCCCCGGTCAGGGAATCCGAGACGGACAGGCAGAGGGTATAGTCGGCCGTGTTGTAGAACCCCTTGGAACAGAAGTAGTAATACTTGCCGCCATGCTTGTAGATATAGCCGCCTTCATACGCGGTGGTGATGTAGTGCGGTTTGCTGCCTTTGCGGTATGTGAGCCCGTCCGGGGCGAGTTCCCGCACGTAATTCCCTTTGCTGTTGACGTCTCCGTAGACCAGGTAGTGCCGTCCGTCGTCGTCCCGGAAATACTGGCCGTCCTGCGGGGTCGGATGCTCCGGCGTCCCAACGTTCAGCGTGCCGGCATAGCGGAATTCGCCGTCAATGTCGTCGGCGACGCAGACGACCTGCCGGTCATTTTCCATTGATACGAAAAGGGTCAGGTAGACGACCACTTTCCCCCCGATCAGTGCCGGGCTGGGCGCCCAGTAGTTGATTCGGCCGGTGACGCCGGTTTTCATCGGGTCCAGCTTCCCGTCCCCATAGGGATCGGCCGGCCGGGGACCGGGGAACATGTTGCGGTAGAAAGTCCAGGAACAGAGGTCTTTGCTGCGGTAAATCCGGATGGGGAAGCCCGTGGCGAAGCAGTAGTACCAATCTCCAATCCGGACGACGGAAGGATCTGCGCAGTCGAAGTCTGTTACGGGATTGAGGACCAGATTGTTATCTGATAATGCAGCCCGGGCGGACAGCAGATACGGTTCCGCGGCGGCAAAGGCGGCGGTGTCGGGAGATTGGGCGTATGCCGCCATGCTGCAGAGCAAGGTGGCCAGAAGGAGGAAGCGTTTCATGTTCGAGTGGATAAGCAGGTTTGTTTAATTTCTCTTCTTCCGGTTTTTCCGGAGTTCCTCGACGGGAAATGTGAAATAGGTGTCCGGGAAGGGTTCTTCGGACAGGGTGAAATGCCACCATTCCTCGGCCAGGGGCTTGAACCCGTGGCGGACCATGGCTTTCCGGAGGATCATGCGGTTGTGGAACTGGGACGCAGTCAGCGGCCCGTTTTCCGTATACTGCATGGTTTCGGGATTGCCGCTGAAATCCGCATGGGATTCTTCTCCGAACCAGTCGAAGGTGCCGCCCATGTCAAGCTCTTTCCCGGAGGTCATGTCTACCAGGGTGAGATCCAGGGTAGACCCCCTCGTGTGCCCGGATTTCGCCATGATATAGCCCCGCTCGAAGAGTTGGGACTTGTCGACATCCGGATAGAAATAAGGTTTCATGAGGGTGTCGGAGATGTTGGCCGCCCAGCGGCTGAAATCGTCCACGGCACATTGGGGACGGTAGGCGTCGTAGATCTTGAGGCGGTATCCCTGACGCATCACTTCGTCGCTGACGGCCTTGAGGCTGTCAGCGGCCTGCCGGGTCAGGAGCGCCGTGGGTTGCCGGTATCCGTCAATCCGTTCTCCGACAAAGTTATAGGTGCCGAAATACCGGATTTCCAGGATGGCATCCGGTATCACGTCCGTCAGGACGACAAAATCGCTGGAATCCTCTTCGGGGGAAGTCCTTTCCGTGCATGCAAATAACCCTGGCAGCAGTACGATGGCTGCCAGGAGTTTCCGAAAATGTATCATGAAACAAAAATAGGAAAAATTATCCTATTTTGTCAAATGCCTGGTCGAGGTCCGCAATCAAATCATCGACATGTTCCGTCCCGATGGACAGGCGGATGGTGCTCTGGTAAATGCCCTGGTCGGCCAATTCGTCTTCTGTGAGCTGGGAGTGCGTTGTCGTTGCCGGATGGATGACGAGGGATTTGACATCGGCCACATTGGCCAGCAGGGAGAAGATTTCCAGGGAGTCGATGAAGCGGAACGCCTCCTGTCTGCCTCCCTTGATTTCGAACGTGAAAATCGAACCGCCCCCGTTCGGGAAATACCGGAGATACTGGGCGTGGTCGGGATGGGATGGAAGCGAAGGATGATTGACTTTCAATACTTTCGGATGATTCGAAAGATATTGGACCACTTTCAGTGCGTTGGAGACATGCCGTTCGACCCGGAGGGAAAGGGTTTCGATCCCCTGCAGGAAAATGAAGGCGCTGACAGGAGACAAGGTTGCGCCGGTATCCCGGAGCAGGATGGCGCGGGCACGGGTAATGAAGGCGGCGGGGCCGACGGCGTCGGCAAAAACGATCCCATGATAACTGTAGTCCGGTTCTGTGAATTGGGGGAATTTCCCGGAGGCCTTCCAGTCGAATTTGCCGGAATCCACGATAACCCCTCCGATTGCCGTACCATGTCCCCCGATGAATTTGGTCGCAGAGTGGATGACGATATCGGCGCCGTATTCTATCGGCCGCAGCAGGTAGGGGGTCGCAAAGGTGTTGTCAATCAACAGGGGGATTCCATGCGCGTGTGCGATGGCCGCAACCGCTTCTATATCAATGAGGTTAGAATTGGGGTTCCCGAAGCTTTCGATGAACAGGGCCTTGGTTTCGGGGCGGATGGCTTTTTCGAAATTCGACAAATCCGACGGATCCACAAAGGTCGTGGAGATTCCGTAGGGGACCAGGGTATGCTGCAACAAGTCGTATGTCCCGCCATAGATGGTCTTGGCGGACACAATGTGGTCTCCTGCACGGGCGATGTTGAGGATGGAGTAGGTAATGGCGGCGGCTCCGGAGGCGACTGCCAGTGCGCCGATGCCTCCTTCCAGTGCAGCAATCCGCCGTTCCAGGATATCCTGGGTGGAATTGGTCAGGCGACTGTAGATGTTGCCCGGGTCGGTGAGCCCGAAGCGGGCGGCGGCATGCTCGGAATTATGGAACACGTAAGAGGTGGTCTGGTAGATGGGGACCGCGCGGGAATCGGTGGCCGGATCGGCCTGCTCCTGCCCGACATGGAGCTGGAGGGTCTCAAAGTGGAAGTTTCGGTTGCTCATATTCGTTCGTTTTACTGTGTGCAAAGGTAGAATGCGCGGTGAATTCAAACAAGAATACTTGAAAAATTGTTGCTTTCGTCTGATTTTTATTAATTTTGCAGAAAATACGAATGTATTCTAAGATTTGTTTGCCGCCAAAAAGAAGAATCCTATGACAGAGCACCTCGACAAAACAGACATTCTGATCCTGAAGGCCTTGCAGGAGAACGGCCGGATAACGGTCAAAGATTTGGCCCTGAAAGTCCATCTTTCCACGACGCCCGTTTTCGACCGGATGCGCCGTCTGGAAAAGGAGGGCTATATCCAGCGTTATACGGCGGTCCTCAGCCCGGCCAAACTCGGGCGGGGGTTCACTGTTTTCTGCAGCGTGCGGCTGCGGAGGATGGGAAAGGAAATCGCACATGATTTTGTCGCCCGGATCAAGGATATCCCCGAAGTGGCGGAATGTTACAATATATCGGGGGATTTCGATTACCTGCTGAAAATCTACGCTCCGGACATGAAGTATTATAATGAATTCATAATCAACATACTCGGAACGATTGACAGCCTCGGGTCCATCCAAAGCTGGTTTGTCATGGACGAAATCAAGAACAGTTACGGCCTCCCCGTCAGTCTGATTTAGGAGACCGCGCCGGACAAAACGAAAAGGCGACCGTTGTGGCCGCCTTTTTCGCAAAAGAGGAAAAATCAATCAATAACCCGCATTTTCCACTTTCACATGACCACGGGTATGGTCTTCCGTGAGGAAGCAGTCGTCGGCCGCAATGGAAAACGGAACGCCCCAGTCCACCTTAATCTTCTTCCAACCCCAGAAACGATGAAGCTG
>Ga0256405_10001293_pt1 | contig 69409 bp, 83 predicted proteins | sample RumenRJG_02DNA_FD_189096 | JGI IMG/M metagenome (GOLD analysis project Ga0256405, IMG submission 189096) | Bovine rumen microbial communities from Lethbridge, Alberta, Canada - RJG_02 | ecosystem: Host-associated > Mammals > Digestive system > Stomach > Rumen | place: Canada: Alberta...
ACAAATATTATCCAAGCTCTCAGGTCTGTTCTAAATGTGGAGAAAGGCATCCAGAAATGAAAGATGTTACCAATCGTACACTAAAGTGTAAATGTGGTAATATTATTGATAGAGATTATAATTCAGCTCTTAATCTTTTAAAAGCTGGAGAAAATTATATTCAAAATAAAACTCTTGGGAAGGACCTCTCGGAGTATAAAGCCTTCAAACATTTGTGTTACACACAGTTTGAACTAGAATTAGTTTCTAAATGGAAGCATCTATCCTTCAGGGTTGATGTAGGTCACTCTATAATATAAATGTAAAAAACATTTAGAGAGAAAAAATATGAATAGCGTAATTGTTAATAATGTTTCAAAAGAAATTGGAAACAACAAAGAACAGGTTATGAATACCATTGACGTTTTAATAAAAAAATTAAATAATTTACGTCAGGTAATTGAAGAAAATGGAACCCCTTCACAATTCGATCTTAACCTCGCAAAGAATTTATGGTATGATGTTTATGACGGTTCAAAAGATAGAATTTGGTTAATGAACAAATACGAAGTTTTGAAAGAGATTTAAATTATAAATAAATGATAGATTTTTAAAACTGGATAAGAACCCTAGTACATAAATATTTTATGTGCTAGGTTTTACGAGTTCAAAAAGGAAATTTTATGAAATTCAAACTTTTAAACGAAGACGAGCAAATTTTCGTAACCCCTAGTGTATATGACGGAAATATTAATCTGTACTTTACAATTGGTGAACCTTGCTGGGAGTCAGACGATATTGTCCAGGCTGCCACAGACATTAAACGCTTTGATGTAAAATTCAACATATATCCTGCCACCGAAAAGTGGGATATTGGAGATGATTACGAATTTACCGATGTTAAATATTCTCCTCGAAAGGATGACCTAAGTAATTGGGAAAAGAAGAGTAATCACACCGAAGAGAATAAAAAAGTTTATTACAAATTCTGGGAAGAATTTGTCAAAAATGTTTACGATTTTATTGAGTCCGCAGGGGAAATTAAAGTAAATAAGTCAAATTATGGAGCCAACGAGGTTTTTGTTAATTTTGACGAAAAAAGAATTGATGATTGTTGCAAAAAGTTAGCAACAAAATACAAGTTCACTTTTGCAAAAGGAAGGAAAAATTCCGATTTTGAAACGATTGGAGATGATTCTTTTAGTTTTAGATTTGATGATATGGATATCAAGTCAAAGTAACATATTGAAAAGCACTCTTTTGAGTGCTTTTTATTTCATTTAAAAAATTATTGGATCCATTTAAAATTTTTGTGTTCACACAATTATTTTTTGGATCCATTTAATTTTTTTGGATCCATTTAAAATTCTTTTAAATTTCTATATATAGAATATATAAATTTTTTGTGTTCACACAATTATTTTTTTTTGGATCCATTTAATTTTTTTGGATCCATTTAAAATTCTTTTAAATTTCTATATATAGAATATATAAATTTTTTGTGTTCACACAATTATTTTTTGGATCCATTTAAAATTTTTGTGTTTCACACAATATAATTATTCAGTATTTTTACGTTTTTTTAAAAAGTCTTTATAAATCAATAACTTAGTTACATATCTATTTTAGTTAAGTATTTGATTTTAAAGACTTTTTTATTTAATTACCAAAAATTCAATTAAACTAAAACCTCAGCGTATTTAATGCTAAACAATTCTTCTGCTTGACCATCATAAGGTGAAGGACCTGTATTATTGTTTCCATCTGCAAGAAGTACATTTTCTTCATTCTCTGATGACTGTTTGGTTCCTTCAACAAATCTATTAGGATCGCCCATATTTTGTTGTGCTCTTGTTGAACTTGCCTCAGCTAAGGTCTCATTTGATTCTTCTGATAATGCACTTATTGGTGTTCCACCACCTAGTCTCCAAACCTGATATAAATCTGATTTGTTATGTAAGGAACCCCAACGATTTTTTCCGTTATGTGAACCCTTATAACCATTTGCTTCAAGAACCTCACCGTTGCCAGCATACAACATTACGTGCTTTCTTGGATATAACAAAATGTCACCAGGTTTTAACTCTTTAACATTCTTAGAATTTGTTTTTCCTATATAAGAATATCCTGCTTTTGCTAATGAGTTACCCATTGTTGCGGTTGAAGGCAGACTTGAAGGGTATTTTAAGCCACTTTGTATTAAAGTGGTTCCAACAAATGATGAACAGTCAAAGAAACCTTTTCTGAAGCGATTAGGTTGAGAATATGTCGTACCAGCAATTAGTTTGGCACCAATATTCAACATATCACTAATACTTCCTGATGGTTTAACATCATCTGCTGAAATACCATTTTTGCTTTCTCCAGTTGTTTCTCCGGTATCCTTTTCAGAAGCACTTGAAACCGATTCAATTGCACTTTCAGAAGCATTTACAACTGTTTCAGTCGCATTTTCTATGTTTGGATTTCCAGAAGGATTTAAAACTGTTTCAGTTGCACTTTCTAAGTCAGAAGGTGAACTTGAGGAAGTATTTGAAACTTCTGTACTTTCAGTTGAACCACCGTATTGCTCAAGATATTTTTTACCTATATTTCCTCTTTTTATTGTTTCTAATTCTTTGTTAGCAGGTCTTTCAAAGTAATATACCCACGCTCTAGCAGCCTCTTCCACAGTTGTTGCTTTTCTTACTTCTCTAAGTGCTTTGCTTTCTGATGAATTTAATTCCTTTTCTAAGTATAATAATTGTGTTTCAACGTCTCCCCAAGGTTTACCTATACTCTCAGCAAACTTTTTAAGTTTTGTTAATCTTCCACCATATTGACCTTTGTCGTGCCATTGACACATACCACCAGAAGGACCATTAACGTCCCAATGGCAACCAGTAATGTATTTTGAATTAAATCCTCCACATTCAACGTCAAGATTTCCCATAATTCCGGCAGCCTGAAAATCTGTAAGATTTAGTTTTGATGTTAAGAATTTCCAAACTTTATCGGATGCTTCAGATTTTGAAATTGGTTTAGCGTCCAAAATTGGTGGAAGACTTTGAATACCACTTGAACCAGTATTGATAGCAGCTGCTGGCACAGTTGAATTAACAATAGGATTTGCGTATTCATCAGGACTATTTCTTATAAAACTGTCAATTTCGGTTGTATCGTTTACTGCCTTTGCTTCTCCAAATGTTGGTGTTACTTCTTTAGTGAGAATATTTTGGGTACAGTATTCATCAACACACTTGTCACCAGGACAAAATTCTTTTTCTTTAAAACCAGTATTAACATCAAAATAACCAATAACTTTAAATACTTTTCCTAAAGTTCCATTTGACTGCAATTTAAGTTTTGAAGCATTACCAATATATTTTTCTGTTTCTAATATATCATTAATAAAGGTTTCGATAAAAATTGTTCCATAAGGTGTCATCCAAATATTGCCTTCAATCTTAAATGAAATTTTATTTTTGTTAAAATAAAACGTAAAAGCATTGAGCATATTTTTTGGATAAGTCCATTCGTTATCAGAAAAATGGGTCCAATCATCATCATAAAGTATTTTATAGCACAATGTACCGTCTGAACCGTCTGGGTTTTTGTGATATTCAAGCATACAAGCTGGTGCTGATTTGTTTATTGAAGATAAAGCAAGTTTTGCCCATCTTAACCAAAGTTTTGCTCCTTGAATGCCTATAAGATTTGCGACTTTTGTTATTCCACCATTATTAAGACTTGAAACAATCTGCTGAAGTTTATCATTACTTCTATTATTTTTAGTTTCAGCATCCGACATATTTTGGGACTTTCTTATTTCAAGTGCTTTCTTCACCTTTTCTCTATCGGAAGAGGAAATGTCATCGTGTTCTAAGATTTTTTGCAATTCTGATGTAGTTGCTAATTTTGCAAGGTCTTCAGCATTTTCAACATTAACAGTTGAATTTCCTAAGCGATTGTAAGTGTAAATACCAGATTTTTTTACTGCTTCTAAATCCTCATCGGATCCAAATAACATTTTTAAAGTTGAAGTATTTGGAATAAGTCTGATAAATTCTTCCTTGCACTCTCTATAAATTTGAACTGCTTGAACACCTAATCCTGCACCGTATAATTTCTTATCATTAATCCATTTTACAACTGGATCAACAATATATTCTTTGATAAGTTTCCAAGGTGAATAATCGTGTAAAAGTCCGATAACTTTCTTTGCTACACCCTTGCAACCATCAGGTAAAAACTCAGCAATAGCATTTCCAGCACTATATAGACAATCGCACAACCAAACTAAAAAATCAAATAACAGTTTGATTATGTCAATAAAGTCCATAACCCATTGAGAAAAAGCAGCTGTCAGAGTGAAAATAATTTTTTCAATAATACCAGGTTCGTCAATGGCCTTGTCTGCTTCCATCCAAAATGAAACAAGATAATATATAATCTGAATTAAGGCAATCCACGGAACAACTTTACCGAGCATTTTTAAAGCAGTTTTGGTAATCAGTTGTGCAATTTTTGCACCAGTTTTTGAAAGTGCTTTACCAGAAGCACCAACAAGTTTACCTGCTGCATTGGCACCTTTTGCTCCAAGTTGTTTCAATGCTGTTCCCGCGTTTTTCATTGAATTTCCAAGTTTTGAAAAGTTTTCTTTAACTGCTTTCGCAACCTTTGATTCAGATAAATTGAGCGCCGATGTAATTTTTCCCTTTGCTTTACCAACGTATTTGGAAATAGTTTTTAAACCTTTTGCGGTTGCTTGTTTAACACTATTGGCAACTTTATTGTACAACCTGTTTAAAGGTTTTTTGACAAAATCTAACATATTTAAAGCGTCTAAAACGCCAAAACCATCTTCACCGCCTTCTTCTTTTTCTGACAAATCTTTTAAAGCAAGGTTATTCTCTTTAAGAATTTCCTGTAAACGCTTTAAAAATTCTTCTTGGTCTGCTTTGCGATTAGCATTTTCCTTGATTGTAGTGTCTTGCTCATCGATGAGTTCGTCCTCAATCTTGAAAAGAATTTTGTAAATTCTTTCCTGGGTTGCTGATAATTCCTGCATTGTTGCGAGTTTTTGTGCTTCAGTTTTGGAGTCCTCTATTTTTGGTTTTTTCCAATTAAGAAGCATATCTTTAAAAAGTTTAGTATTGACTCTTGGCAATTTTGGATTGAGTTTTTGAACCTCATTAATGTTATATAATGAAGTAACAATATCCTCATTTGTCATTTGAATTTCATTTGCTAAGTTGGTTTCCTTTACTAAACGTTTAAAGATATTTTTTCTTTCTGTTTTTTCAGGTCTGTAATCATTTTTAACAAAAACGATGTTTTCCGATTTATCCTCAGATTTATTCCCCGAGTTAAACCCAAAGTTCAAACCAAAATTGGGTCCCTTTGCATTTGATTTAGGATTACTTTCTCCACCACCAGCAAGAGATGAGAGAATTTTTTCACCTACTTTCAATGCGGTACCTAGTTTTGATCTTTTTTCCATCTTTGTGACATTTGTAAGTCCTTTAGGAACTTTAATTGCCATTTTGGTCTCCTAGTTCTTTTTTCTTTGTTTCTTGGAAATACTTTATTTCAAGCATCCGTTGAACGGGTGTCATTTTTAAAACGTCATTTCTGGTTAAATGACCAAAATACACTAAAACGTGCAACCATTCTGTAAGGGTTTCATAGCTGTCTTCACTCATAAATTGCAAAACTTTTTTAAAACTCATAAGATTTGTAAAATGGTCTTCATTACAGTAATAACAGTTAAAATGTATTTTTGTATTATAAACTATATAATAAGAATATAAATTTTTTGCGTAAAATTCAAAATCATCAATATCCATTTCGTCATAAAATTCGTCTGATATTTCAATTGGTTCCGAAGAGTCAACAAATTTTGTTGGTACCTCGTCAGAGTCTATTTCTGGAAATCTCAATAAATTGGCAAGACTAATTGTGGTATCCTGAACGTTACCACATTTTTTACATTTAAAATTAACCTCAATTTCATCACCTAAAGTCAAAATTCTAATGCACCATAAAAGGACAATCTTTTTTATTTTGTCCATTTCTGGGTCGTATTCCTCAACAAACTTCTGCAATAATTCATCTACAAATGGTTCCAAGTCGTCATCGTCAACCTCATTAAATGCTAAAAATTCTTTAATAGCTAACTCATCTTCCGTGAGGTAACTATGCACAATATATTCTTTGTCAAGTCTTATAGATCTTCTCATTGGGCGACCTACATAAGTGTTTAACTAATTTCCCAAGATGTAGGGAAAAACTCTGGCATATCTGAAAAATCAAAATCGCTTACTGCATTGCAACTTGGACATTTGGTTGGGTGAATAACATTGCATTTGAAACGTCTAATGTCCCATTGAGCAAAAATATTTTCGTATTCGTCAACATCAAGATTTTCCAAAAAGTCAATAACATTTTCAATGGTTGTTATGTCGGATCCATTGATTGAATAAATGTGTAAAGCAAAATCTGTAATATATCTTTCCATTGGGGTCAAGCACTTTAAAATTTTTTCTTCATAAATTTTTTGGTCCCTTACATTTCCAATGTCAATAGTGTTTGAATTTGTTACAATTGGGTCATAAACCGCTGGCATTGGTTGAACAACCTGTGCAGATGTTTTTCCAATCGTAAAAGAATGTCCACATTCAGGACAAGTAAGGGCATAATTCAAAGTGTTATGCAATGAATAATCACGAATTAACGCAAGGACATAATTATATTCCTCTAAGTCAAGAGGTGTGTTTGGGTCTTCTAAGCAACCATAAACAAAAATTTTTCTACGCTCCAAATTGCTATCTGCGTTGTCTAGTGCTCGTTTATCTTTAACCTTCCATTTTCTGTATTTTATAGTTCTTCCATTTAACTCAATTTCTTTGTACATATTTTAAACCTCTGGTATTTTGGAATCCTTTAATGTAATTGAAAATTCACAAATTTGTGCTTCGTTGTCATTACTCAATGTTAGTGTGGAAACGTTTGTAAGCATACATTTTTTTAGTTCCATAATTTTATAGGTCTTTTCGTTTACGTTGTCGCCACCTTTAAAAACTGTAATATTAAAAGAAATCTCATCAAAATATTTTTCTCTGGATCCCTTTAAATATTTTAAAAAACATCTGTATAAACGATTTTGGTCAAAATCTTTAAATGTTAAGGTAATTGAAGCAACATCAAAATATGATTGGGCCATTCTAAAACGGTCATTGATAAAAGTTTCAATTGGATTTCCAGAACCGTATTGAGGAACCTGAAAATCTTTTAAGTACAGATTGAAATCACCTATTTCGGCTAACCCGCTTGAGCTCCATAAGGTATTTTTAGCCGGCAAAGCTGGTTCTATTTTTATGTAAAAATTTGATGTCAAAGACCATTTTGTTTCATAAATTTTTGAAATCGCTTCGTGTAAAGTTGGTGGTCCTTTTAAAAGTGTTTTGCTCATAGTTATAAATAATATTTTAAAAACTAATGTATTTATCAAATGAGTGCATATTCAAAATTGATAAGAGCAGCCATTGGTGATGGTGCTAGATCAAACAAATTCAATGTTATTTTTAGTTTCCAATCAAGTGGTGGTTTTGAAAAGGAATTAGCAATTTCCTGCAAGAGTTCATCTTATCCAGACATTAAGGCAAAAACAGCAGACTTTAAATATAAAGGTCATATAATTCCAATTTACGTTTCATCAGTTTACGGAAATGACTGGGATGCTGAATTTTATATGGATCCAACTCACAAACTTAAAAGATTTTTTGACAGCTGGGTTGAATTTTATGACGGTCGTGGCGAAGGTATCACAATGCGTGATGTTGGTGCAAGACAAGGAACTATTTTTCTCCCAAATGGAGAGCCATTGTTTCCAAATCTTGATAACAAAGGCGACCTAACTGTAACTGCTAGAATTTATCAGTTTGATTTTGACGCCGAAATAACACCTGAAACAACTGACGGTGCCACAGCAAAATACGTTCTGTATAATGTGTTCCCGTCAGGCATTGATAAAATTTCAGTCGGCGAAAATGACGATTTTTTAACCTTAAAAGTTAATTTTAAATATTCATATTTTGAGCGTGAAGACTAATGATTGACGGTAGAATTACAATTGCGGATATAGCTGCTCAATATAGAAAGGGTGGTATTTACAACAATAAATATCAGGTTCTTATTGATCCCCCAAAAAACATTTACACTTCAGAATTTACTAAAAAACTTTGGGTGCTTTCAAAGAGTGCAACTATCCCTAAGAAAAGCACAAAACCAAAGACTATAAATATTCACGGTGTTCCAGTAACATTTAAAGGGCAATTTGATTATGGTGAAAGTACCTCTATTGAAGTGTACGAGGACTCTGAATTAAATGTGCTCAAAACCTTAGAAAAATGGATAGAGATGTCAGATGGCCCAACTCATTCTTGGGATAAAGAATACTATAACGGTTCCATTTCAGTTTTTCAATTAGATGGTGAAGGAAACCGTTTGTACGGTGTTAAATATCTTGATGTTTTCTTAACTGAAATTGGGGAGATTAAATATACTGGAGACTCTGGAAATCTTTTAACATATACATTAAATTTCAGTTATTCAACGTGGGAAGTCATTGACATATAAATAAATAATATGTTATAATAATAAAATTAGAGAGTTTAAAAATGTCCAATGAAATTGCTAAATTAAAGAATTATCTTGGAATTGGTGCTAGAGCTAACAAATACAGAATCTACATCAATTTCCCAAGTGGTGTTCCAAGCACATACGCAAATGGTGACGCCTTTGCTGTACTATGCAATAAGTGTGACGGTTTCCCTTCAAAAACCGTAGATTCGGCCGAAGTTAAGTCACAAGGAAGAAGTTTTTTTGTACCAAAACAGCCATCTAATGGCGGTGATTTTGGTGCTACATTCTACAATGATGAAGGCCATAGAATGAGAAATGATTTTATGGCTTGGGCAAAAGCAATAGATCACATTCCAGCAAATAGTAGTTCTGGAAACCTTGACGCTATTATGGCAGACATTAGAGTTGAGCAGTTAGATAGTGCAAATAATCCAACAAATGCTGTAACTTATCATCATTGTTTTGTTACCGAGGTTTCTGCAATTAGTTTTGACGGAAGTTCCGCAAGTGAAGTGGAAACCTTTGATGTGAAGTGGAAATATTCATACTACACTTATGGTATGGGCAATGACTCTGAAAATGATAGAGTTACTGAAAATAATGTACCTACTGAAAACGCAGTAGCATACGATAACTAAGGAATAAAAAATGGGATTTCTTGATAACGCAAAATCCTTATTTTCACGTTTAAACCCTTTTAATAGAATTAACGGAAAGAAGGTTGTTCAAGAACTTATCAAGCATCCCATTAAATTGCGTTCTGAAATAAATAATCATAGAGTTAAAGACGGAACGATATGTTATTTTGAGTACGACCCAAAAAATAAAAATGATATTTGCGATTATAAACCATTAATTATTATTTTAGGTCTTTCAAAAAATTATATGCTTGGTTGCAATTTCCATTGGATCAATATGAATGAACGTTTAGAATTAATTAAATTTATAATTAAACTAAATACTGAAAATGGAAAAATCAATAAACCGTTACAATTTACGTATAAAGAATTGAAACAATTTTTAATGCAACCTCAATATAAGCAATGTTTGAGACTGTATATTATTAAGAGAATGTCTTTAAAGGGTGTTATTGTAGATCCAAAATATCTTTTGGATATAGCACGTTTAAAATTAGAGCATTTTTTGTAATCAAATTTTTTTATAAATAAAGTATAAATAAAATATATTTTTCATTAAGAGGAAAATATGAACCAGTTAAACAAAATTCTTTTGAGTGAAAATTATGCCGAATTTAAGAAATATTTTGGCAATCAACTTGAAAGAAAATTACAAGAATCTACCATACTTAAAGGAGAAAAACAAATGGCAAAGCGTTATGCTAAGGTTAAGTCTTTATCAAAGACTATGAGAAATTGGTTAAACGAGGAAGAGGAAATCGAGGGTTCAACCGATGACGTTAAGGAGTCTTTACGTGCTGTAAAGCGTAAGCTCCGTGAGGCTGAGGACGAATTAGAGGTTGCCGAGGAAGAGGGTCAAGACGTTGCTGACGTTAAGGAAGCAATCGAAGATTGTAAGGACGAAGTAAAAGAGGCTGAGGAAGACATCGAAGAGGCAGATGATACTGAAGAGGTTGTTGAGGCTTTAAAGCGTGTTTACAAGAAGATCTGCGAGGCTGAGGAAGAATTAGGCGAAACTGATGTTGACGAAAATGACGAGGAAGTTGTTGAGTCATTAAAGAAGGTTTCACGTAAGTTTGCTAAGGCAAAGCGTATCGTTGAGGATGCTGAAGTTTCTGATGACGTTTCCGAAGACGATGACGATGACGAAGCAGTTGTTGAGTGCTTACGCAAGGCCCGTCGTTTAATCAAAGAAGCAGAAGAAATCGCTGATAAAGATGACGAGGAAGTTGTTGAGGCATTAAAGAAGGCACGCCGTGCTTTAAAAGAGGCTGAAGACATTGCTGATGAGTGCGATGACGTTGAGGAAGATGACGAAGAAGTCAAAGAGTCATTAAATCGCCGTGCTCGCCGTTTCTGCTAATTGAAAAAATAGTGGGTACGATGTACCCACTTTAGTTTTTGAGGTACTAAATGTCAAATCTTTTATTTGAAATTGATGGTCAAGAGTTAAATATCGAAACTAAAGAGGAATTAAACGAGTCCTCAGGCCAAAAAGAAAAAACTTACAAGATTAAAGGCATTTTCTCAACCATTGGCGAGAGAAATCGTAATGGTAGAGTTTATCCTAGAAACCTTTGGGAAGCAGAAGTTAAAGCATATCAAAACGAAATTAATGGTGGAACAATCAATACTCTTATGGAGTATGAACACCCACCACGTACTGAAGTTGATCCGATGAAGGCAGTTGCTAAAATTACTAAATTAGGTATCAAAGGCAACTATGTTATGGGCGAAGCAGTTTTATTAAACAATGCACAATCAAATCAGTTAAAATCTTTAATTGACAACGGTGTTAAAATTTCTGTTTCATCACGCGGTGTTGGAACCGTAAATGACGGTGTTGTTGAGAATTTTAAATTAATTACCTATGATATTGTTCCTAATCCAAGCGACTTTAACGCAACTATGAATGGTATGTGTGAAAGTTATCAGCTCAATGAAGGAATGCTTGTAGGCAAAGAATTTATAGAAGATAAATTCGGAAATATTGTCGAGGCAAATGTTTCTAAGGACGAAATGAAAAATGCTATTAAATCTGTTTTTAAAGAATATATAAATACTTTAAAAGGAGATATTTAATGAATTTAGAAAATTTAAAGGAGTCCGTTCAAGACGCTCTTGATGACGCTGAAGTAAAACAGGCAATCAAGGAAGAAATTGATAAGGCTGCTGAAGAAAAAGCACAAATTCTTTTAGACAAAAAGATAGAGGAAGAGATTGAAAAGACTTCCGAAGAAATTGAAAAAGCTGCCGAAGAAAAAGCACAAATTCTTTTTGACGAAAAGAAACAGGAATTAGAGGAAGAGTACAAACAGAAACTTGACGATTTGGAAGAGCATTGCAACAAATTTAAGAAGCACCTAATTAGTGAAGCAGATAAACTTGTTAACGAAAAAGTTTCTAAGATGAAAAACGTACTTGAAAGATTTTCAACCCGTGTTGTGAATGAGTTTTTTATGGCTCACGCTGAAGACTTTAAGATGTACGAGAATGTCCAGCAGACAGAGGCAATTCTTGAGTCATTACGTGCTGTAATTGCTATTGCAGGAGTTGATGTTCAAGATATTATTAAGGGTTCAAAAATCCGTGATAATAAACAAGCAACAATAAACAATGCAAGAATTATTGGCTTAAAAGAACAGGTTGAGAAATTACAAGCATTAAACAAGGGTTTACAGGAAGAAAATTCACAATTACAAGATGAAAATGCTGACCTTAAGTTATCAATTGATGACATTAAGGAAGAGCACGAAGATAAGTCCGAGATAATTAAAGACCTTGAAGAGGAAATCTGTAACTTAAAGAGTTCAAATGATGATTTAAAGGATGCTGTTGAAAACGAAAAGAAAATCCAGGAAAGCATTAAAAAAGAAAAACGTATCCTCGAAAAGGAAAATAAAGACGTTGTAAGATTAGGTGTAATTCAGGAATTAAAGAGTGGTTTAACTCTTACCGAGTCCAAAAAGTTTGAAAAGTTAGCAAAAGACGTTCCTTTTACTGCTGATAAGAACTATATTAAAAAGTTAAAGAATTTAAAGGAGTCCGTTCAAGATTTGCCAGCTTTAAATGAGGTAACTTCCTCCCGTGAAATCAAACTTGAAGACAAAAAGACCCCTGATTATCACAAGTTTTTATAGTTAAAATATAAATAAATTAAATTATTAATTAATAAAGGAGTTCCATTAATGGAGATTTTAAACGAGGCTATGAAGATCGCTAACGATAGAAATTTCGCTAACGCTCTGATTGGTTCAAAAAAGTATTCTGCTTTAAGTCCTAAGTTAGCAGCAGATATGAGTGTGCTTTTAGAGAACACCCAGAGGGACATCAAAAATTCTCTTAACGAGAACACAATGACTGCTGACATTGCTCAGTTTACTCCAATCTTAATGCCAATGGTTAGACGTATTTACCCTAACTTAATTGCAAATGTATTACTTGGTGTTCAACCAATGTCAATGCCTACTGGCTACATCTATGCTTTAATCAATCAGTATTTAGGTGACGGTGTAAATAAGGTTGGTAATCGTGAACAGCCAGCTGGTGTTATCTACAAGTTAGATAAGGATGCTGTAACTGCAGGTATTAACATTGGCGATACTGCTGGTGACGGTGTTGTATTATACATTGAAGATAACAAGGTATTATGCTCATTCACTTCTACAAAGTTAGCAGAAGGCGCTGCATTAGGTTCTGCAACTGTTAAGGCATTATACACAAATGAGGCTGCTTTCGGAAGAATTTTAAAGAGCTATACTGGTTCTTATAGAACATCAAATGCAGAAATTCTTTCAACTGATATGAAAGAAATCGGTTTCAGTATTGTTCGCAAGAATATTGAAGCTCAGTCACGTGCTCTGAAGGGCAGATATACTGTTGAAATGTATCAGGACTTAAAGTCACAGCACCAGTTAAATGCTGACGAGGAACTGATGTCATTAATGCAGTACGAAATCCAGGCAGAACTTGACCGTGAAGTTGTTGACTTCGTAAACAAGAACGCAACTCAATTACCTGATACTAAGTTTGGTATTCCAGCAACTGCAGCTGACATCATTATTCCAGATGGTCGTTGGGAAATCGAACGTTATCGTGCTAACGCAGTTCGCATTGCTAAAGAGGCTGCTTTAATCGGTATCGAAACAAAACGTGGTCAGGGTAACACTCTGTTAGTTTCTCCATTAGTTGCAACTATGTTAGAACAAGTTGGTTCATTCCAGCCAGCAACCGTTGCTAGTGGTATTGTTTCACCTGTTTCTGGTGGTGTTGCAGGTACATTTGATAATCGTTATAAGGTTATTGTTGACCAGTATGCTGAGACTGATTACTGTACTGTTCTTTATAAGGGTGATAACGCTCGTGACGCTATGGGATTCTTTGCTCCATACGTTCCATTACAGTTCACCCGCGTAACCAACGCAGAGTCTGGTCAGCCAGCAATTATTGCTAAGACCCGTTATGCTCTTACAACTATTCCTGGTATTGAAGCTGCAACTTCAAACGATAGAGCTAAGGCATACGCAAGAAGTTTCGGTGTAGATTTCACCAACACTATCTTATCACACTAATTTTTAAATTAGTAACAACAAAGGGACTTTAAAAGTCCCTTTTTTATTTCACTTTCAAAGGACTTTTTAAAAGTCCCCTTTTTAAAATGTTTTAATTATATATATAAAAATACTTCAATATTGCACTTTTAAAATGTTTTAATTATATATATAAAAACACTTCAATATTGCACTCAAAAAATTGTTTAATATATTATACAATAATTTGAATTATTGACAAAAATATGTTAGAATTAAATAAAATGTTAGAACACAATACCGCTGTATATGTTTGGAACAGGAGCCTAAAATGAAGAAATTTAAAACATTAATTAGCGTTTTTGACAAAATGACAAAGTTGCTTAGTACCGAGGAAGATAAGATTTCAGTTGATGGAATTGAACTTGCATTTGAAGAAAGTGGAATAAATGGAGATTGCTATACAAACAGGTATCTAAGAGGAAAGAAGTTTGATATTTGGATAATTCAGACAAGTTACGGTTATTGTTTCAAGACAATGAAGGAACCTACTATTGACGCTGAACTGCAATTGTTAATAACATATAACGATACCACAAGAAAGACCAATTGTTATGTTAGATACGAAAAAGAGCAATATCCTCTCAAATCCATCAAAGCAAGTGACAACTTAAAATATATTCTTGATACATTTGATAAATTAATAACACATTTTAATTCAAAAGTTCATTAATTTGTAGTATAATAAGAATATGAAAGTAACAGTATTCAATAGTAAACCTACAAATGGTAAATCACCAATATCTCCTTATGGTGATAATACCTTTGACTTCAGAACAGTTGAAGTAGAAAAGTTATCGGATATGTTCCGTATGTTATCCAATAACTTTATTTTAAACTTACCTTTAACTCAAGATCTAAGAGCATACAGACGAAAGACATCACTAGCAAAATATTATCCTGAAACATTTGAATATTTTATCTTAGATATAGACAAAGTAAAGACTGCTGAAAACAGAGGTGCCATTTTAAAATATTTCAAAAATTACAAGTGTATTTTAGGAGACTCAAGAAGTGCCAACGGAATTGATAACTTCAATCTTAAAGGCATTTTATGTGTGGAACCAATTAAAATTGACAACCTAAAAATTCTTGTTGAGCAGATTTCGGAAGACCTAAAGGAATACGGAGAATTAGATACTGCTGTAACACGACTTCCTTCGTTAAATGCTCCAATGAATAAGTTTAACGTTTTGCTTGAAGGAAAAGGAAACCCTTATAAGTTTGTTTACAGACCTGCATATAAGTCAAAAGAACTCACGGAAATCATCAATGGAAATTATAAAATTCCTGAGGATTTAAAGATTGAAAACGCCAGAACCATTGATCAATTATGTTTACAAGTTTTCACTCAAATGGGTTTTAAGGCAATCAAAAGCAATGGCGACTGTATTCTGTTTAAGCACCCTTCTGAAACAAAAACCCCTGGAGGTTATTTTTGGTTCCGTGATAGTCCATACACAATGCACCATTACAATGAACAGAAATCACTAAACTTATTTAATGAAATCACAAAACTTCCTGAATATAAGGAATTGTTTAAGAAGGATATAAATTACACAGATAAGTTATTAAATTTCAATATTAATACTCAAGTTGTAAACGTTAATGAGCACTTTTTAAAAGTAACTCCTGAAATTAAAAATTCTATAACTTCCTTTTTAAATCAAAAGGATGGTTTATATGCTATTAAGTCACCAATGGGAACCGGAAAGTCCGAAATAATTTCAGAAATAATTAAGGACGCTCACGAACAGGATATGAGAGTGCTTATTTGCACAAACAGAATTTCGGTTGCTGTTGATTTTGCAAACAAATATAACCTTAAATTATATAACAAAGACAAATACAAATTAAACGACAGCATTATTGTACAGTATGACAGTTTGTGGAAATATCAAATTAAAAATTTTGATTTGGTAATTTTAGATGAGTTCATATCTCTGTTATTACATAGTAGAAATTCCATAAACAATTCTGCTACAAATCTTGCTAAATTTTTTGCGTGTTTTAACAAAAAACTTGTTATTGCTGACGCCTTTTTGACAGGTTATGAAAACAATTTTTTGACACAAAAAAATAATCTTTGGATGCTTGATAATTCTTTCAGAGATACCTGTAAATTATATTCTTACATTGATTATAATTGCTTTATTCAGAGTATTTTAATTCACACAAAGAAACACAAGGTGACAATTTCAAGCACCTCTTTAAGTGCTATTCACGCATTGAAAATGTTATTATCAAAGCACGGTTTAAACGTGATAACCTTAACTGCTGAAACTCCTCAAATGACAAAGAATGTCATTTATAAGATTTTTCAGAAACAGGAAGAACCGGAATATGATGTACTGATTTATTCACCTACATTAACCGTTGGTGTTTCAAATCTCAACGATATTGGAATCCATTTTCACTATGATGGAAGTTCTTCCTGTGATGTGGTTTCCTCATTGCAGATGATTAAACGTACTAGAAAAGCAAAAGAAATCCATTTATACGTAAAAAATAAAACACAATATTTAAAGACTACATATAAAGAAATTAAAGACGATTATTTACAAAATCTTGGTAAATTTGCCGAGCACAATTATATTTTTGAACTCAATGACTACGGGGAAGTTAAGTTATCAAAACTCGGAAAGAAAGCAATTGGTGTTGATGTGTTCCGAAATGTTCTTGAGACAAATCATAAGAACGCTTTTATGTTTTTGTTATCATATCAATTTGCTGAAATGCCAGAAATAATTTCTCAAAGTTATGGTGTGAATGTATTATTACCTTATATTCACGCTTATAAAAATTCAGAGGACCGATTTAAGTTGGATTGCCTTGAGGAATATTTAAGTTTATCACATTTAGATAGGAACTGCATAACAGATTTTAAAAAGCAAGGTCTTTTTGAAGCGCTCGCAGACTTAGAAACAAAACTTAAACCTGATGTTCCAAACGAGATTAAATCAAGAATTTTAAAAGTTGCAATAAACGACAACAATTTTTTTGATAAAATATATAAGTATAAAATTATTAAAAGTTTATATAATAAAGAATTATCAAAAATTGATATACAATCAATCATTTCAAAAAATCTAAATGTAAGTTCTGAAGATTTGAAATTTTGGAATACAGTTTTAGATTTTGATAGTCCATTGCTAGAGAGTTATATTCCAAGTGCCGTCAATGACAATAAAAAATTAAAAATAATTTTATTGGGTTGTGGATATAAATTACAAACAGTTGGAATGTTAAAAAAATATACAATAGATGAAAATATTTTAGAGTTTTCGGATTATGTTTGTACAGAAAATTAATGAAAGTTACTCACTCATAGAGGCACCAAAAGAAATACTTGAAAAAATTGCGATGTTCCTTAGGGTTGAAAAGGCAAACGCAAAGTATGACAGACTTATTAAGTTAGGTTTTAGGGATGCCTATACATATTTCACATCTTTGGTTGATGGCAAGTTACTGATTGAAAATGGTCATAAGTTTTTGCTCAAAGGGTTTGGAATTGAGGAAGATAATGAACTATCAGGTGTTTCGGAAAATGAGGTTGATGATTTTTTGAAATCAGTTAAATTGCCTTTTGAACCGTATGATTACCAAAAAAGAATGATTAAAATTGCTTTGATGAATAATAAAAAAGCATTTATTTCATCAACAAGCTCAGGAAAAAGTTTAAGCATTTCCTTAATTCTTGAATACTTTAGACGAGCAAAAAAGAGAGGTGTTTTAATCGTTCCAAATATCAATCTTTTAACACAGTTTAAATCGGATATTGAAAGTTACGGTTTAGCTGAATTATTGAACGAAGTTCAGTTATTAGGAAACGGAAACAAATCAGATTTTAAGACCTGCTTGACAATCACAACCTGGCAATCATTGATGAAGTTCAATGTAAAGGAGTTGGACTTTGATTTTATGCTCGTGGACGAATGTCAAAAACTTTCTGGATCCGTGTTAAATGATATAATGCTTAAATCCATTAACACTAAAATTAAACTTGGTTTTACTGGAACATTGCCAGAAGGCCAAGAAGAGAAAATGACTATCTTGGGACTTATAGGAAAACCCGAAACAATCATAACTCCATCAGAACTTATTGAACGAGGTTTAGGAACCCCTATAAACATCAATGCCGTTGTTTTATGTTACACACAAGAGCACCGAAATTTGTTTATGGATATTCCAAGGGATGCTTACTTAAAACAGTTGCAATTTATTAAGGAAAATGAAAATAGAATGAATGTCATTACCAAAATTGCAAAATCCGAAATTTCAAAAAGTAAAAATGTCTTAGTGTTATATCAGCACACAGAACACGGTGAAAGCATTTTTGAGAGTCTTGGTTTAGACGTATCAAAAGCATACGACTGGGAATATCAAAAAGCCAATAAAGTGCTTTTTATGAACGGTTCCATAAGTGGAAAAATTCGTGAAGAACAGCGTCAATTTATGGAAGAAAACACAGGTGTCATTATGGTTGCAAATTATTCCTGTATGTCCACTGGCGTAAGCATTAAAAATTTACATTCGTTAATTCTTGCAAGTCCGATGAAGTCATTTGTTACCATTTCACAAAGTCTTGGCAGATTGATGAGAAAGCACAATTCCAAAGAAAGTGCTAATATCTTTGATATTGTTGATAGTTTTGGTGTAAGAAAACCATCAGGAATTTTCTATAATCAGTACAAACATCGGTTACAGAGTTCATATATTCCTGAGGATTATAAAATTAAAGAAATTTTTATAAATAATATATAATGGAGATTTAAAAAATTTGGGATAACCAAAAGTGTTAAGTTCCCAGGAGTTTTAATGAAGTTTAAATATTTAAAAGAATATGTACCGCCATTGTTAGGTGCAGAAACAGTTTATAAAGGAAATGGTAGAGGTACCCATAGAATAATTTACAATAAATTTGCTAAAGAAATAAAACCATCAAAAGAAAACATTAGAAAACTTGCTACATTTTTTAGATATAATCAAAGTACCCACACAGCAATTTGTCCTATCTGCCATTTAGTTTTTAAAAGTGAAGATGTTCCTGAAAAATGTCCTAAAGGTCATACCATAGATTTATCACGCTTTATTTTCTAATTTTTTATTAAAAACGTATAAATACATTATATTTTATATATAAAAAGGAGTTAAAAAATAATGGCTATTCAAATGTCATCTCCTGGTGTATATGTGACAGAAATTGACTCTTCGGAAATTGTTCCAAGTGTTTCTTCTTCTGTTACAGTATTCGGAGGAAACTTCTCAAAGGGTCCTGCCGGTGTTCACACCCAAATCACAAGTGTAGATGATTTGGTAGAGTTCTACGGTAAACCAACAAATGAGAACTATAATGATTGGTACCAATGTTATAATTTTTTACAGTACGGAAACAATCTTTTAATTTCACGTGCTGTAAACATTAACGGTTGTCCAACAAATCTTAAAACAACTTTTGTAAAATCAACCTCTTTAGGTTACGGCACACAAGCATACGGCGAGTCTGAATTTGGTGAAGGTGAAATTACAAAAGAAGCAATCATTGTTACAAAAACAAATCGTATTCACGCTGGCGATATTATCGGTTTTTCTGATAATGCCATAAATGCTATTGACGAGTCAAAGACAGACAAGTATTATGTTACCAAGACTGAAGACTATCAGGAGACTGGTATCGATTATACTGCTGTTTATATTGACAGAAAGTTAACATTACCACCACAAGCACAGGAAACCGAAAGTATTTCAACTTGGTTCTCTGGCAAAAATTGTTATCTTATCGCAATTCATCACAATGGTTCAGCAGAAGCATTAGAAAAAGGAAACTCAACAAATTGCGTTGTAACTTGGAAAGTTGACTCAAAGAAGTATCAAGATTATGAAGACGGTGTTTTAACAACAAAGCGCTATACAACTGCTTATAACATTCCGTTTAGTGTTCCATCACATCTTGACGGTTCACCAAGTGTTCAGCAATCATCAAAGATTTTAGATGACGAAACAAGAACCGAGGTTAATTCTTTAATTAAGTTAAATCCAGAAATTTTAGATGGTGCTATTCTTTTTGGTACAAACAAAAAGATTTTAAATGCAAATGATTGGGACTACAAAAAGAATTCCGTAGCATTTGGTACAACAAAATCAAAGTTAAAGTTCATTTCAAAGACACCTGGTGTATCAGATAGTTTATATACAATTTCTATTGCTGTTCCAAGTGATTTTGCTTCAAATGACAAACAGCACACAGGAAATCATTGTATAAAATTCGCTAACGAAGGTTTATCTGTTGATTCTTATTTTGAGTACGCACCTCAGGATAATAGTGCTCAAATTGCTGTGTTCATCTTTGACAACGTAGCAAAGGAAATGAAAGAAACTTATCTTTGCTCTTTGGATCCAGATGAAGTTGACAGTTTCAATAATTCTCTATTTATCGAAAACATTATTAATAGGCGCTCAAATTGTGTTTATGTTAAGTGCAACACCTCAACTCCTGCAACAAAGGAAGTAGATGTTGAAACCTATGATGACACAGGCGATATTATTGGTTCACAGCGTAAGGTTGTTCCAAATATTGAAAGTTATACCTTAGTTGCTGATGTTGATGGTAATTATCACGGAAAACTGATTAATTTTGTTTGTGCTTCAGACTCATTAGTTCAAGAAGACGACTTATTGGATGCTTATGAAATCTTTGATAACAAAGACCTCATTGATATTGACATCATTATCGCTAACGAGCTTGATAATGGTTTAAGTGCTAAGAAACTTGCTGAAAAGCGTGAAGACTGCATTGCCTTTATCGGTATTCCATACGAGTACAACGGAACCATTCTTGCAGTTTCAAAACGTACTGCTGATGCAACTGCAAACATTGTAAATTATAGAAATTCAATTAATTATAACACAATGTGGTGCTCTTTAGTTGCTAACTATAAGTATCAGTATGACCGTTATAAGGACACATACCGTTGGGTAAATGTTGCTGGTGACGTTGCTGGTTTACGTGCTCAATCAACTGAAAATTATGCTTCTTGGTGGGCAAGTGCAGGTTTAAATCGTGGACAAATCAAGAATGTTCAAAAACTTGCTTTCTCTCCAAATCGTGAGCAAATCGGAACCCTTTACAATTCTGGTATTAACAGTATTGTAAACTTCCCAGGACAAGGTACAGTTCTTTGGGGACAAAAGACAATGCTTGATAAGAGTTCAAGTTTTGACCGAGTTAATGTAAGAGGCCTGTTCAATACAATTGAAAGAGCACTTGCTAAAATGTCAAAATATCAGGTATTTGAGTTTAACGATGTATTCACACGAAATAAGGTCGTTTCAATTATGAACCCATACCTTGAAACTGTTAAATCAGATAGAGGTATTCAAGACTTTATGGTAGTTTGTAACGAAACCAACAATACTCCAGATATTGTTTCAAGAAACCAAATGGTTGTGGATATCTATATCAAACCTACCTATGTTGCAGAATTTATTAACCTTAGATTTACCAACTTGGGCGTTAATAATTTCAGTACAACTGTTTCAAATTAAGATTAAACACTCCTTCGGGAGTGTTTTTAAGGCATAAATAAATTTATTAAAATATTTATAGGAATAAAAATGAAATTTAGCAAGTTTTTATATAAACCCAATGGATAAAAATATGCGTCTTTAGGCTCATATATGCAGTCTAATAAATATATTATATAATATTTTAAAATTCGGTGAGACTGTTGTTTACAACAAATCTCACCAAACTCTTGGGAAGGACCTCTCGGAGTATAAAGCCTTCAAACATTTGTGTTACACACAGTTTGAACTAGAATTAGTTTCTAAATGGAACCATCTATCCTTCAGGGTTGATGTAGGTCACTAAATACAATTAATGAAAGATCATTAGATAAATATGATTTTGAAGACTCAATTTTAAAGCGTATGAAAAAGATGTTTCATAACGTTAAAACTGAAATCAAGGTTAGTGATAATGGTACATATTTTAGTGTTAGATTTACTGTCTATGATGATTATGAAGCAAATGCTTATGGCGGTATGCCTTCATGGAAAAAATGGTTTAAAGAAGATTTAGGTATAGATCCTAAATCTGTTGAAGGTTCAAAAACACGTCATCTTGGCAGTGCTGGTGGATTTGATTATGAAATGCGTATTAATAAGTAAATTCATAATAAATATGTATATAACAATTTAAATGAACTTTTTAAAACACTCCTTCGGGAGTGTTTTTTCGTTATCAACAGCACCTTCAATTTTTTTTAGCTGCTTCTTTTTGAGCATCAACCTCAGGCAAACCAGCAATACTTGTGAGAAGACTTGCAAGTCCTGAAAGGAGAGAGGTTGAAATCATAATTTTCCAATCAATATCAGTAAAAACAGTTCCTGCGGCCAAAATGCCGGCTGCGGTTTGGCAAACTGTTTTTAATGCCCTCACTAAGGATGCTTTTAACCAAAGTAAAAACATTTTTATTAACTCCTAATTATAAATATGTTATAATGTATATAGATCAAATATATTTATAACAGGAAAAACACAATGAAATTCAAAAAAATTCTTGAAGCAAATACATCTAAAACAGTTCAACCTAGAACAAAGAAAGCAAGAGATCTATTCAAGAAACTATTAAATGGTGAAAAAGTACATTTAGACTCAACCGTTTTGTCTGATGGAGAACCTGTAAAAGATGTTACAATTAGATTCGGAAAAGATCCATTTCTGAAGTTCACAGACAAAAAAGGAAACAATTGTCTTATTGCAGATATAGACTTGGCAACAGCTTCACAACTTATTTCCCGCAGTTTAGAAAATACAGGACCTGTCGTAGTTGACAACTCTAAAAAGGGTTTTCTGAGGTCTTCTGATTTAAGCAGTTATAAACAACCTAATAGTGCAGAAAGAGCCGAAAAAATTGTTGAGCATGTTATACACGAATTAAATCAAACTAACAAGAAATATACATTCTTGGTTAAGACAGAGACTAGCTTTTGGAATGGTGACGTTACAAAGCGTCATTGTGTTGCAGTAGTACCAAAAGCCAAATCAGTTGACGACATAGACCTTTCAAGCGTACAAAATAAATTTTATTGTAGGAGTTACACTTTTATAGATGGACAAGACTATAGTGAACAACTCACAAATACGCATGGTTTAATGTCTGAAAGAGAGTTTAAACAACACCTAGTTGATAAGATAAACTCTTATGTGAAAAGAATGGAAGTTGGTAATGTTGAGACATTTAGTAAGAATGTCGATCGTGCTAAAGTATTTAGTGGATTCCAAAAACTCTAATCAGTATATCATACAGCCCTCTTCATTGAGGGCTTTTAATTAAAGGAACCAAAATGAAATTTGCAAAAATTCTTGAAGACAGCAAAGAAAGACCTAAAAACAAAAAAGAACTTATAGAAATTATTAATAAAACAATTGTACAAAACGGCAATAATGGCGATTTTAATTTCATTGATACCTCTTTGATTACCGATATGTCTAAATTATTTGCTGGTTCCACATTTAATGGAGATATTTCAAAGTGGGACACCTCAAATGTTAAAAATATGGAACGTATGTTCTATGGGTCTTCATTTAATGGAGATATTTCAAAATGGGACACCTCAAATGTAACCAATATGAGGTCTATGTTCTATGAAGCATTTCGTTTCAATCAGCCAATCGGTGACTGGGACGTCTCCAATGTGACCGATATGAATAGTATGTTTTCTGGAGCAAAGAAGTTCAACCAACCATTAAATAACTGGGACGTTTCAAATGTTAGAGATATGTCAAAAATGTTTGAGATGGCACATAGTTTCAACCAACCACTAAGTAAATGGAACGTTTCCAATGTTAGAGATATGACAAAAATGTTCAATGAAGCAAATAGTTTCAATCAGCCTCTAAACAATTGGGACGTTTCAAAGGTTGAAAATACATCAGATATGTTCTATTCTGCAAAGAACTTTAATCAGCCGTTGAATAAATGGAATGTTTCCAATGTTAAAAATATGTCACAAATGTTCCAGTTCGCGGTATCATTCAATCAGCCTATTGAAAAATGGAATGTTTCTAGTGTTAAATATATTTACGGAATGTTCTATCAAGCAAAGAGTTTCGACCAACCTCTTGAAAAGTGGGATATTTCAAATGTTGAAAATATGGACGGCATGTTCTTTGGTGCCTCTAACTTCAATCAGTCTCTTGAAAAATGGGACGTTTCCAACGTTAAAGATAAGCAGTATATGTTTATCGGCACTAAAATAGAAAAAATGAAAAATCTTCCAAGTTGGTCTAAATAATTAAAGGAGACAAAAAAATGAAATTCATAAAAATTCTTGAAGCAAAAACATCTAAACCTAGAACCAGAGAGGGATTTATTAAAATTGTCAAAAAGACCATCAAAGAAAAAGGCAATAATTGCGATTTAAACTTCATTGATACCTCTTTGATTACAGATATGTCTTATTTATTTGCTAGTACAAAATTCAATGGAGATATTTCGAAGTGGGACACCTCAAATGTTAAAACGATGAAAAATATGTTTAGTAGTTCTTCATTTAATGGAGATATATCAAATTGGAATGTATCAAAGGTCGAAGATATGAGTTGGATGTTCGATGAGGCAAAATCCTTCAACCAACCTATAGGCAACTGGGACGTTTCAAATGTTAAAAAAATGTCCCACATGTTCTGGGGCGCAGAGAAGTTTAACCAGCCCCTTGACAATTGGGAGGTGTCAAAGGTTTGGGATATGGAACGTATGTTCTGTGGAGCCTCAAACTTCAACCAGCCGTTGAAAAACTGGAACGTATCTAATGTTTACACTATGGAAGGTATGTTCTGTAGAACCTCAAACTTCAACCAGTCTTTAGATAATTGGAATGTATCAAAGGTTGGAAATATGAGGAGTATGTTCATACATTCTAAATTAGAAAAAGAACATAATCTCCCAAAATGGTATAACGAATAAATAATTAAAAAGAGCACTCTTTTGAGTGCTTTTAATTAAAGGAAACCAAAATGAAATTCATAAAAATTCTTGAAGCAAAAGAGGTCAAAAATCCATACACAGGAAAGACTTTAGAAGTGTATAAAAATATGACATCTGTATTTCCAAATCCACATAATTTCGAAACTGTTTACAATCATAAAGATTTAAAGAAACCTTTAGGAACTCTTGTATTTGAGAAATCAAACGGATATATCGGTTGTGTAACTTTTGATAAAGGATATGACGGAAGTAACAAAACAGTCTTCGGTTTCTTCGTTTATCAACTAAAGAGCAACGGTAATCTTGACCTCAAAGGAAAAGTTTGGAGTTTAACACCTAATGAATTTAAGAATAAATTTCCAAAAGAAACGGATGCTGTTAAGTTCATACAAGAGGTAAACCAAAAGTGCAATGGAAAGAAATTAGATGAATTAAATAGTATTATAGAAAAGATTTTTGAGAAATATTAAAATAATTGAGGTATGGAGATTGATACCTCAATTTCATAAATTTTTAACTAAAAATCACTTATTTTTAAAAAGTTCTTATAAATCAAAGACTTAACTAAAATATTTGTTTCACTAAGTTATTGATTTATAAGAACTTTTTAAAAAACTGTATAATTATTCAAGAAAATGGTGCAAAAATGTTAAAATTGATTTGTTGTTGGATTTACGCTTTTCTTACCATAAGAAATGTAAGAGAATGTTCTTTAAGAATTGTTGGAGAAACTGCTTGTGATGAAAACGCCATTTTTATGATGTCGTTTCAGAGTTTTGGGTTTAAAAACTATGTCTATTTGAACTCTGCTCAAATGGAAAAGTTATTTGAACTATGGAAATCAAGAAAAAAATTGTATAAACAATGTGCAGTAAATCACAATTGTAATTAAAATTGTTGCTTTCTTTATATAAAGATTATATAATTAATTTGTAAGTTAAAAAAAGAGAGGAAAGAAAAATGAAAAAAGTTTGTGAAAACATTGTTAATGCCTGTTCTGTTGTAATGCTCGCAGACCCAGGTGATAAGAAAATTTGTAGAGCAAATCTTAAAAGTGCTCGTGCTCTTTTAAAAATTCTTAATAAGGGTAAACCATTAAACGATAAGCAGTTTAATGAGCTAATGCGTTTATATTCCCACGTTAATACTTGGGGTTTTTAAAGTCTTATAAAGTCCTCTGAACGAGGACTTTTTTATGAGCCTAAAGGCCATTTACAATTTTAAAAGTTTGTCAACAAGACTTCCTGACTCCTCGGAAGAGTGATCTGTAATATCAAAACCACCAGCGCCGGAAGTTTCATCATCAGAACTTTCCTCTTCAGGACTTTCTTCATCATAACCTTCCTCATCAGAGTCTCCATCGTTAAATTCGTCTTTGTCAATGAATAGACCTGGTGCCAAATCGCTTGGTTTTGCTGGATTACCTTCAGCATCCATTTGACCAGTAAGACCGTATTCATTACCAACTTCAAGGTCTGCCATTTTATAGAACAGGTCGAATTTATGGGATTTCTTTTCACTCTCAATACTTTCCATTTGTTCATCAATTTCGGCATCCGTTAAACCAAAACATCTTTTAATAAGCTCCCTAAATGAGAAAACTGTGCCACCAACACCTGCTGATTTAAAGGAGTCCCAGTTTTCAATTTTGTTCTTAAACAGTTCGGTTTTCATTTTTTCAATAAATAAATTTTCGTTTGAGAAAACAACGTTGATATTATCTTGGTAGGTTTCCCATTCTGCTTCTTTCATTACACCTGTTGAGATAACTTGGCGCTTTAAAATATCTTTGAAAAATGCTGAATAAACCTTTCTTATTCTTGAAATAAATGTTAAAAATCTAATGTCTTCCTGCGAAATTTCGGTTGTATCTATACTAAAAGTATGATTGGCGTCAGGGTCAATATCAAGTCTTGAAGTAGGGATATTGAGAGCACGATAAAGTTTTTTGTTAAAGTACAGAATATCAGTTAATTCACCTAGGTTACCAGTTTCATCGAGGGTGTTTACTTCTGTTCCTCTTGAACCTGATCTGTTAGCAAACCAATAATCTTCAACTAAAGAAGTGATGTGCTGTTGGTTTGAAATCTCACCAGTTTCGTTGTTGTAAAACTTGCGGTACTTGAATTTATTCTGTATCTGTTCCATATATTCAGCACCACGTTTTGCTGGCAAGTCACCAATATCAACATTGAAAATACGCCTTGATATGGAACGAGAAAATCTTAAAGGCAATAATAAATCTTCTAAAGATTTAAGAATGTTAGCTGTTTTAATAGCGTACTCAAGATAAGATAAACATAACCAATCCTGATAAAGTCCGAAATCCATTCTTGCAATTTCTTCAGGTGCGTAAGTTTCATCAACCGAAGGATTGAAATACAGAGTGTTCATAGCATTCATTGAATACTTGTAAACTTTATCTTGGAAATCAAAGTACAATCCGCAAGGTTCAATAATTCTCAACTTTTGAATACCTTTCTTTAAACCTTTAGGATCATACTCACAATGTACAATCATTTGACCATCAATATATGAGCGCTTAATAATATCAAAAAGATTTTTATCAATATTTCCTATTTTGATAATGTCATCAAAACATTTATTGAGGGCTGCTGATAATTGGTCATTATCAAGATTGACATCAAGCTTTAACGAGGTATTTTCATAAGAAAAAATAACCTCATTGGCAATAATGTCAAGAGCACCAGTAACTTCTGGTTGATTAGCAATGTTTCTATAAGTTCTTATTTTTTCCATTTGTTTTAGGCACATTTCTTCCTGTGTCATTTCTCCAAATGGCATAAAAAAGTTTTCTTCTTGGTAATCAAAGAAATCGGTAAGTCTTAAATAACCATTTTCATCGGAAAGGTTATTCATTACATTTTGAGGATTAACCCTTGAACTTACACGTGCCTTCTTATGAGGTTTGAAAAAACTTTTAACTTTTTCATTTAAAATTGGCATTTTGTAATTTCCTATATTGAAATTCTTTTGTATTTATCATATAATTATAATGTAAGGAGAAATAAATGTTAAATCCGATAGATGTAAGATATTTTAAATTAGCAGTTGGCGAAAGCAGAATTAAACATATTGGTTCCGATGACATTACAGTTAGATGTCCGATATGCGGAGACTCTCAAAAGTCAAAGAATAAAGCACGTATGCACCTTTATAGACGAGGGGATAAAGCACTTGTAAACTGTTTTAATGAATGTTCCTGCGTTAATAAAAGTATGTATAGGTTCCTTAAAGATTATTATCCTAATCTTTTGGATGCCTACAAACAGGAAACATTTGGAGAAAGACTTGAGCAAGCAAAAAGTCTTGACTTCTCTGGCTTTAGCTCATTTGACATTAAAACTGAAATTCAAGAGGGTCCTAAAGTATTGTTTGACTTGAGTCAATATTTTAAGAAATCCTCCTCGGTATTTGACTACATCGAAAAAAGAGGTCTTGAATGGCACCCTAACTTAGGTGATGTTTTTCTTGGATCAAAAATAACTATTGACGGAAAATTTTTTAATATTGATAATTATATTATTATTCCGTTGATGTTTAATGACAAATGGTATGGGTTTTATTCACGTAGTTTGACTGAACATAAATTCCAAACATTTATTCCAGAGGCTAATAATGGTTGGAAACTCTGGAACTATTTTAACATTGATAAATCAAAACCTGTTTATGTGTTTGAGGGTATTTTTGACGCCTTAAGTGCTTACAATTCTGGTATTACTAATGTTGTTGCTTGTCTTGGTGCAACACCACCAAATGAAAGACTTGAAGGTCTTGATGTCGTATTCTGTTTAGACAACGATAGGACAGGTTATTTGAACTCTATAAAGTATCTAAAAATGGGTTATAAAGCATTGTGTTATCCTGACAGCATAAAAGAAAAAGATATGAATGATATTTTTAATTCAGGAGTTAATGTTAAGGACTTAATTTTAAATAATATTGTTAGTGGTATTTTAGGTGAAATAAAAATAAAATCAAAATTATAAAAGTTGTTGACTTTATAATATTAATGATATATAATTAAGTATGTGATTTGAATAAAATCATTTTGTTTTAAATTTTTAAGAAGGAAAAAGAAATGACATTAATTCGTTTTTCAAATGGTGTTTACGTTAATATCGAAAAGGTATCAAGTATTAAGATCTTAGAAAAGAGATTAATTCTTAATATGAATTATACTATTTTTAAGAATGGATCTTATATTCCAGATTATGTGTACGTTGATGACTACAACGAGGACGATGTAAAGGCAATCGAAACCAACCCTTATGTTATTGGAAGATTTATTATTTCAGGTAACATTTTAATCAATTCTGATAGCATTTCAAATATTAAGGTAAATGGTGATCGCTCTATTATCAATATGACCAATGCTCATACATACAATTTAAATATTGGTAAGAATGATGAAGTTCGCACTAAGAAAGCTGTTATGGCAGAATATATTACAGTAGATACTTCAGTCATCGCTAAAATTTTACCTAAGGAGTAATCAATGGAAGCATTACAGACTATTGACAACGAAGGAGAAAAACTTGCCGTTGATTTTGGTAACCGTTATCTAAATTTAATGCTCCAGAGAAAACAACTATCAAAAGATGTAAGAGTATTACGAGCAGAATTTGAAGAACAGGGTTTGCCAACTGCCGATGTTATCAAGGCATTAAACAAGATTAGAACTGATAAACGTGCAGGCGATGAAAAATTAGAACAGATTGAAAGATTTTCAGAATGGTTAAGAGGAAATCAGACAGTTGTTGACTCTTTAACTGAACTTGATGCAAAAAGTTAATAAACTCCTAGTGTTAGTTGGGCGCTCTTTTGGGGCGCCCCTTTTTGATTATATACAGAGGAAAAATGGATTTATTAGAATATAAAAAAGAAGACTTAAACAAACTTTCAACGGAAGAACTTAAAAAACTTCTTGATGAGTGCAAAACTCAAGAAAATAAGTACCACGCTATGGAGATGACAAAAAAGATTTTGATCAATTCTTTGTATGGTGCTCTTGCAAATAAAGGGTTCTCATTGTTTAATGAACTTATTGCCCAGTCTATTACTGGAAATGGAAGATTTTTCATTCAGTTAGGTGCTAAAAATATTGAAAACAAACTCCAGGAAATTTTAAAATCTGACAAACCTTATGTTACCTATGGCGATACCGACTCCGTTTATTACCAAATTGAACCAATTATGGAAAAAATTATTGAGAAAAATCCAAACAAAACAATAAATGAATACGTTGATTTGGCAGCCAAATTTGAGGAAAATGTTGTTGACCCAGTAATTCAAAATAGCATTTCTGAATTATCCGAAAAAATGAACTCTTATGATAAGTCATCTATAGGTGCTAAAAGAGAAATTATTGCGGATAGTTGTATGTTTGTTGCAAAAAAGAAATACATTGCGAGAGTGAGAGACGCTGAAGGTGTAAGATACCCAGAAAATGATCCCCACATGAAGGTAATGGGTTTAGATCTTGCACGTTCGGCAACACCTAATTGGTGTAGAAAAAAACTTGAGGAATCCTTAAATGTTATTCTTGACAAATCAGAAGAAGAATTGAAAGAATGGATCGGCAAAATCAAAAATGATTTTTTAAAGGCACCAATTTCTGACATTTGTATGTTTGGAAATGTTAGCCGTGTAGATTACTTTTTAGAGACCGACAAAGGTATACCTTGGATGTGCAAAGCAGGAATTATTTACAACCGTTATATTGAAAGAAATAAACTTGGCGGAAAGTACGTAAGTATAACTAATAACACACCAGTAAAACTGTTATGTCTTTTAGAACCAAATCCATTTGGTTCCGATAGAATTGCCTATATTACTGATAACTTTGAAACCGAAGTTAAGGAATACATTGATTTTGACGAGCAGTTCAAGAAAGGATTTATGGATCCTTTAAACAATATGGTTAAAGCAATTAATTACAATATATACAACACTACCGCAGACCTCGAGGATTGGTAATGAATTTAGAAGAGTTAATTTTAAGTGGAAATATTTCAAAAGCGTTGGAGTTGGTACATAACGACCAACTTCCTCCTGTGTTTGTTCCGAGCTACAAAAATAGAAAAGGAACATTTATTGATAAGATGGATCAAATTCCTAGTGAAGTCCATTTATTCATTTATGATGATGACAGAGACAATTATCCAGAGTCATTTCCTGAAAATGTCAATGTCCATATTATTCATAAAACCGAAAACTGGAAAGGGATACCATCAAAACGAAAGTATATGCTTGACTATGCTATAAAAACAAATATTCAAAAATACATTCAGCTTGATGACGACTACCTTTTTTATTGTAAATATCCTGTAAAAACAGAAAATGGAAATATTTTAGAAACCTGTTCCCTTTGGGATATGTTAAGGTTGCTAAACAGATTGACTGAAGGGTTCTCCAATGTTGCCATAGCAGGGTTTAGAAATGGTGCGAAAAAATATAAGTGGAAAAATATCTTCAAACCAAGATTAGTTCAATGTGCTTGCTGTGTATTAACTTTTACTGATGTAATTAAAAATGCGGGTGTTAATTACTGTGATGACACCTATGGCGGTGAAGACACTCAATTTTCTTTAGACTGTTATTTAGCAGGATTAAAAGTATTAAATACTGATTTTGGTCCCGACTGTTATCCTGGTATTCCAGAGGGTGGCAAAAATAGTGTTGCCAGTGGAGTCGAAAAACAAAATGGTTTTGGAATGTACTTTTACGAGCGTTATAAGGGATTTGCAAAATTTGTAACCGATTTTAAGCACAATCGTTTTTGGGGTGCTATAAATTGGAACAATATAAAAAAGAATGATAACTCTTACAACGAGGAATTGTATAATGCTTGTGTAGAAAGAAATGCAGAAAAAGTATTAAAAATATTAAAGAAAAATTGACATTTTAATAATATGTTATATAATAAAAATGTAAAGAATTTAAAATGAGGATTTGAAATGTTTTGTGAAACATTGCCTAAAATTAATTTAATTGTTAGTAAAACTCCGATTGAGATAGGATTTAAATCATCAAAGATAAAAGAATTGGATATTATTGAAAAGCCAAAATTTATATTTTTTCAGTTAAAAGATTTAAAGAGAGGAAAGTTAAATTATAAGATGGATGTCCTTTGTACTACTGGAACCATTAAATTAGGGGATTTTGAAATGCAGGTTCCTAAATTTAGAGATGAGAAAAATTTAAAAATTTATGTTTATGATAATGCTTTGAGAATTGACTATGTTTAATGTTTTTAAAAAATTATTGGGTCGCTCAGAACTTACGGAAGAGGACATTTCTAAGGTTTCTGACTTTGTATTTTTGAGATGGTTAAGTGGAAATGCTGGACTTATTCAAGTTGCAAACGTTTTTAATAAGTACCCAAAAATTCCACTTGAGTTGCAGTTAAAAATCGTTCAAAAAATCATTGCGGGAAGAATAAAATATATTCCATATCCTAAGTCCAGTAAAGAAGAACAGAATGACAAAGTAAATTATATTTCTGAATTTTTTGGAATTTCCCATTCTAAAGCATTGATGTATATGGAATTCATCTCAAAAGAAGATTTGGATTATATCGAAACAGCAATTAAATCAAAGGAAGGAAGATGTTAGTTTTTTTACATAATGACCTTGATGCTATTGGTTGTGAAATGTGCATTGATGAAATGCCATTTAAGGTTAATAAAAAATTTTATACAAATTATTCGGATTTTGAAGAAAAGGTCGATGAAATCATTAATTATTCGTTTGCCACAAGAGATGATGAACTTTTAATTGCTGATTTGTCATTTGCTGAAAGACCAGACACATTGCAGAAACTCACAACTCATTTTAAATCGGTTTTACACATCGATCACCACCAATACCCTGATGATTTTTTTGAAAGAATTATTGGTAAAAACTACAAGCACAAAATAGATATAAACAGATGTGCCGCAAAAATATGTTATGATTTATTCGGTTTAAATAACGAAAATTTAAAAGTGTTATGTAGCATTATTGACTCTTACGACAGATGGGTTGTTAATTCTCCTTATTTTAAAAAAGGTCAGCAATTAAACAAGTATTTTTGGAATGTTGAATGGGACCATTTTAAAGAGTTTAAAAACGGTGTACCTGAAGACTATACAAAGGTTGTTTCAGAAATTGAGGAAACCGAAAAGAGAGAAATTGCAGAGTTAAAAGAAAAAGGTTTTATTGTTAGAGCGAAATCTGGACCAAAAATTACATTTGTTTTTGGTTGGAAACATTTTAACCCTATTTTGATTTCTGAAATGGAAGAGGGCCAAGATTTTGTCATAGGTGTTTATAAAAACATTTATAAAGTGCGTATTAAAGCAGGGGTGTTGAACCACGAGCAATGCAGAGAATTGCAAATGCTTTTAACGGGAAATGTTACTGGTCACGATAATGCCTTTACTTTTGTAACGACAGAAAAATTGGAATTAGAATGTCAAATTATTGCAGAAGCGATTAATACAGTCTCCGAAAAAATATAAATATTTGAAAGAGTCTTTATGGCTCTTTTTGTAACCAAGGAGATAGTATGGCTGATAATAAATATAACAAAACGCAACAACTATCCGAAGGAGTTTATGTTTTAGAGGACGGAAATAAGTCTTGGGGTGGTGAAGTAAACCACAACTTTGAACTTTTAAATACCGTTCTTGCAAAAAAGATCTTAACCGTAAAACAAGGTAAAAAAGTTTTAGGAACCTTTGACGGGAGATTAGACTCAACAATTGAAATTCCGGAACCAGAATTTAAAAATTACAATATTAAATTCACTATGAACGGAGAAGAGATAGGGTCATTCAATAACTCCGAAGATGTTGTGGTTGATATTCCTTCGTCTCAACAATTTTCTTTAACCCTCACACAGGATGGAGAAAATTTAGGAACTTTTGAAAATACTGTTGATACGGTCATTGATATTCCAAAACCAAACGCAGGCGAACTTACTGTGAGTGTTGGAGGAGAGGTTTCGGGGTCTTTTAAATCAGACAAAAATTCAAACATTGATTTGAAATGCGCTGAAAAAGAAGATTTGGAAGGGTTATTTGTAGTACCTGAAACCGAGGATTCCGAAAACTAATTAAAAACTAGGAGCTCAATATGAATATTAATTCAAGAGAGCTCCTTAACTTAAAATCTTTTAGAACCGAGTTTTCTGTGATAACTTCTTTACTGTCCAAAGATGGACAATTATTTTATATAAAAGGTTCTTTATTTAAAACTTCCAAAATGTCTTTGCAAGAAAAGATTAATAATCTTAAGGATGCTTATAATCTTAAATTGTAAAATTTTGCTGACGCTCTTGGAATGTCTCCTCAGCAATTCTCCCCCCCCCCACATAAATTTTTATTTGTCACGATAATTATATAATAATTGTGACAAACAGCAAAGAATAAATATTTCGATAAAAACAAATTATTTTTCGTAAATTTGTTTATAAAATGAATATAATATCTTTTAATAATAAAGCAACAAAAATTGCATTAGGGTCATTCTTTCAATGCAATTTCAAAAATTCTTATTCAGTAACTATTTTAGGTGATGAAGATGAAGATCTAAAAAAATTCTTATCTTTATATACTAAAAATATAAAATTTAAAAACATAGATTTACTTGAAGCATTGAGAATATCTGATGACGAGACAAACATCTTTATACACCCAAACTCACTCACATTAAAACCGATTGAGGACGACTTTTCTTGGTTTTCGCAATTCCAAATGGTTGGGCAAACAAGATATTGGTTAGAGAATGAATTATGGGACGAGGGTTTGAAAATTCCATTTGTTTCGGGAATTTTTTCTGACGGTTTTGTTATGTTTAATAAATTATACAAACCTGATTTGGAGCAAGAATACATAAACCGTTTTTGCTCAACCTTTAAAATTGAAAGGAACCACAAAGATTTTGAGATGATTTTCCTTTCTTGGTTGTGCATTAAAAAACTAGCTGTAACAGATATTTCAGCAGAAAGCAAGTTTTTTCATTCTACGACTGTTAAAGATTTAAGACATATATATTTTTCGGATAACCCAGATAATCTTTATCCTTGGAGTGTGGACATTAATTTCAAACTTCCTTATATTTTTGAACATCTGAACACTTATTACCAATATGCTGATAAGTTTAAATGCAGTTTTGCACAGCTTGTTAAAAGGAATTCTAAAATGCCATTGATGTCTTTTGAACAGGATTTTAGAAGACGTTTTGAGTTCAGAAGTTGGAGAAACGTTTTTATACCACCTAACGAAAGAAATTTTGAAGTTTCTTTATACTGACCTACATCTACCCTTTGGAGAAGATGTTTCCATTCCTCTATTTAAAATTTGTTTTTATATAAATATTATATAATTATTAGAGTCTAAAGGCTCATATTTTTTATCCATTGATCTTATATAAAAGAGATAACACTATGGAACAATTTTATTATCCAAACGATATTAATAAACCAGAATTTGCTCATAGAAGAATATCATTCATTGCTTGTACGGGTGAATGTGTATTAGGGCGTCCTGATTTAGTTCACGACCTTACATCATCAGTAATGTTTAATGCAGGTGTTACGGCCGCAGTTGGAGTAGCATCAGGCGGACTTGCGGCTGCGGGTACAGGTGTGGCAATCGCCGCATTAGGTGAAAACAGCACAGCAGAAGCAAGGTGTATGATTACACTTCCTTTGCCAGGATCTTTAAGTGATGACCAGTCCCATACTTGGCAATCAGAAAGTATTACTGACGCTGTTAAACAAGGTTTTGGCGATATTTCTTCAGCCATAAGTATGGGTTCCAATTCTAAACTTACTAAACTTTTAAATGTGGCTAAAAAAGGTGTGGATTTTGCAAAAAAAATTGGACCCGCATTGGCAAATCAAACAAGGTCAAGAATGCCGTCATTGAACCCTGGATATTTTCAGAATTATGATAAATCATCATTGAGGATATTCTCATTTTCGTTTAAATTTATTCCAGAAAATCGTGAAGAAGCAAAGACAATTGTTGATATTGTAAGTAGGTTTAAAGCGTATTCTTCACCTTCAAAATATTCAGGCGTTATGCTTTTATCACCTTTTACCTGGTTAATAGTCGTTTCAAATGATAAAATCAACGAACTAATGCAAATTTCCAATTGCGTTTGTATAAGTGTAAAAGTTACTTACGGAACCGATAAAATGGATTGTTTTGATGATGGTATGCCTAAAGAAATAGGTTTAGACCTTGGTTTTTCAGAGTGCTCTTTGCAGTATTCTGATAATTATGGTCTTGCTTATGACGGAACCGAAACATTAAGACCTGACACTCAAGAAGAAATGAGGAATATTGAAAACGCTTTTGAAAATATCGGCCAATATGAAGCAGCAAAAGGAACACCAGAATAATGGATAAGTCAATATGCGATTTTGATGATTTTGAAATTGATGGTTCCAATTACAATTACAAAATCAAAAATTTTAACTCAATAGATTTAACAGAAATTAAGGAATATCTTTTAGGTCTTCCTGAAATATATTTCACTTATCTTAAAGTTGTGGAGGGTACCAAAATTGAAAAGGTACTTTGGGATTATTATTTAGAGGAAGACCTTTATGATTTAATTCTACTTCTCAATAACAGAGAGATGATTTTTGATATGCCGTATTCCTACGATGTCGTAAGCAGTAAAGTTGATACCCAACTTCTTGATTACGAATTTAAGGTTTTTGGAAACACTATTGGTGAGTTATCACCACAGGCAAGAGAAAGATTAAGAAAAAAACTTGACGACCAGTATTCGGAAAACAATAACAAATTTGTTTATTTAAAGGCAATTAAACGAACATATATTAATACCGTTAGAAGAACCATAGCGGAAATCATTGAAACACAGAAAGAAATGTATTCCATCGTGGAGGAATAATGGCAGTTGATGAATTAAAAGATCCTATTTGTCTTATAAAATCAAAAGAAATTTATATAGATGAAAAAAAGATTAATCTTTTAGCAATGAATGATTATGTGGAAGGAATTGAAATAGAGGTTAATTATTTTAGGCACTATATAAATGCAATTTTAATCTGTTTTGAAGACTTATTTACCCTTTCAAAGGCAAAACACCCAAGTGCTTTAAACAATTCAGATACAATCAGAATTATTTTTACAGATAGTGCCGGAAACACTTTTGATAGGCGTTTCACCGTTATTAAAGCAACCTCAACTGTAGATTACAATTCAAAGCGTTCACCACAATGGACCATTGAATTAAGGGATACATACGGATATTTTTTAGACGATATTTCGGAAACCGCATTTTTGACTGAAGCAGGTTTTTCTGGAACACCTATTGAGATTGTGGAAAAGGCAATAAAAACTGTCACAAATGACATAAGCGACTGTTTTTCGGAAAGTCCTTATAATGATAGAAAACTAAAAATTGATGTTAAAAGGAATAATCTTGATTTTGTTTGTGATGATAATCCAACGCTCGATCACAGATTTGTTAAGGACTTAACACCTTTTGAAAATATCAAAAAATTTGCGGACAAATACAATATCCACATTTACCAAGATTTTGACACTTTACATATTATTCAAAACCCAACTTTTGAAAATGTTGAGGTTTCAAAATGTTCAGACAATACAGCATTATTCAAAGAGGGTGCTGACGGAAGACAATATCTTTTAAAAATTTGTGACAAAATCAAACAAGAATCAGCAATTAGAACTGATGACCGTGCTAATTATAAAGTTTCCTTAAATCTTGGTGGCAAAGAACAGTCATTTAAAGAATTAGCATTTGACCAGGCAGTCAGGGTTATGGAATTAAATTCAAATTCAGACGAAGATTTCCATACCAAAAACACTATTGAAATTTCATCATCTGAAGCAAGGGTTTCAACACTAATGAATAATGCTTTTAACAAATATATGAAAGCAAATAATTTAGTGATTTATACAAGAACTTCATTACCTTATTGTGTTCCTGGAACCTGTACAACTATTGATTTACAGGTAAATTCGGAATTTTTAAAAACGAGAGAAAAAGGCGATTACAGATATTCTGGAAATTGGTTGATTAGGTCAACAACTCTTAAAATTTTATACAATCAAAATTTAATTTCAAGAATGGTTTTATGTCGTTTTGATAATCCAAAAGACGTTACCAAGGAAGAAGTAGAAGACGTTATCACGGAATCCAATCCAGAAGATGTATTGACAAGTAAACCTGAAAAACCTTTGAATTATGAGGAAGAAAACTTTTTTGACAAAGGTGAGCAAAAACCTGTTTCAGGAAAGGAACTTGCGGAAACTCTTAACTCTTCAAAAGTTAGTCAAGTTCAACAAATGGCATCCATTGCGAGAATGATTGAAAGCGTTGGTTTAACTATTAACAGCACAAATTCAGCACTCAATTCATTTTTAAGCGATGTTGATGGTCTTAGCAAATATAAAAATGCCATTATGCTTGGAATTAAAGTTTTCTTAGATGAAATAAAGGACTCCACAGTTATGAGTGCCATTGACGAAACCTTTGAAAGTTTAAAGCAAACTATCAAACCATTGGCAGACGGAATTAAAAAAGTTATTAACTCAATTGAGGAATCCTTTAACACGATTAAAAATTATATCCAAGAAGTCACGGGTTCAATCACTTCAGGTGGCTCTATAATTTCAGATGTTAAAGAGGTTGCTTCAAGAATATCAAATACTTTGAGTAAATATCTAAGCACTTTTAGAAGTGTTTTACAGACTTTAGAAAATACTATAATAAGTGAACTTGGTCATTACGTAAATATAATTAATTCAGAAATTGATGGTTTTATTAAAAAGTTGAGTAATAAATTATTAACAACAATTAATAATGATGTTAAGAAAGAGCATCCTGTTTTAGGTGGTGGTTTGATTGGTGCTGTTACTGTCGCAGTTGAAATGGGTATAAAACCATTTGCAGGTCAAATCAAAGATAAGATGTATGAACCTCTAAGAGCGGTTTCCTCAAAAATCAGAGAAATAAGAAAGGCAATAGAAACGGCTGCTAAACCAATAACCGATGCTGTTGAAACGGTAAACAGCACCATTAGAAACACTATGACAAGCGCTAATCAGATTGCACAAACACCTGAAAGGTTATTAAGACGAATTACAACTCAAGGTGTTAATATTCTTAGAGAGGATCCAAAAGAAATTTTAAAACAGGATATAAAATCAACTGTCAATACTGTTAAAGCACGAGCAAAACGAGATAATATTCTAAAGGCAATGCGATGAAATTTTATAGAGCAGTTGTCGTTGATAACAACGACCCTTCAAAAACTGGAAAAGTTAAAATTAAAATTTTCGGTGAGCACGAAAAAACAAATAACCAAAAAACGTTACCTTGGGCAGAAGTAATGTTGCCATCCCCTGGTCTTATTGGAGGTGTTGGTTTTTCATCAGTTATTAAAAATGGAACTTGGGTTTACTGTATCAAAGAAGATGATACTGAAGACCGATACGTTGTTTTGGGCGTTGCAACTGGTATTGTTGGAGACGAAAGCATTGACGGTTACAAAGACCCTAATGGCGAATTTCCGTTAAAGGGAACAGAAGGAGTTTCTGATTATGGACATTGCTCAATCACTAATGACATTTTAAATAATGAAGCAAAATCAGAAACAACAAAAACATCAGAAGGTGTTGGTTTCCAATACACTAACACAGTAAGTCCAACAAAATATCTCACAAGTTCAGTATTTAGAACTGCAACTGGTATTATGCTTGAATTTGATGATGGCGATAAAAAACTTAAAATAACCCACCCAAGTGGCACAACGATTGAACTATTATCGGATGGAAGAATTGTTACGGTTGCCCAAAATGATGTGACTTTAAACTGTAAAAAATCAGTTAATTGGAACATTCTTAAAGATTGGAATATGTTTGTTGATGGCGATGTTAATTGGAAAATTCTTGGTCATTGGAAAACTTCAATCGAAAAAGAAACTGAATTTACCTGTAATTCTACCGTTGATTGGAAAGTGATAGATGACATTACTTGGCGCGCTCAGAAAAACGTTTATTGGAAAGTTTCATCAAACGTTGATTGGGAAGTTAAAAATGACGTTAAGTGGAATATTAAGAATTCCGTAACCTGGGACGTGAAAAATAATGTTAATTGGGATATTTCCAATAATATTGATTTCAATTCTAACGCAAGCATAACTTATAAATCAACGTCAGATTTTAAAATTTCAAGCAGTTCAACCTTTAAAGCAGACTCTATTTCTGGGTCAACTGTTTCATCAATTGGACCTACTAACATTATTGGTAGTCCTGTAAATCTTAACTAAGGGGAAAAAATGGGTGTTGCAAGAGTTGGTGATATGAGTTCAGGACACGATGCGTGTTCTCCTGTACCTATAGTTAGTGGTGCGGGTACTGTTTTCGTAAACAAAATACCTGCGGCAAGATTGGGAGACCCTTTAAGTCCACACGGTTGTTTTATTCACCCAGTACATTCTGGTGTGGTGGCAAGTGGTTCATCAACAGTTTTTGCAGAAGGTAAACCACTAGCGAGAAGTGGTGATACTGTTTCTTGTGGTGGTGTTATTATCAGCAGTTCAAATGATGTGAACGCAAATTAATTTAAAAAAAAATATTGACTTTTTATTAAAATGGTTTATACTTTATATATAATCTTTTGAAAGAACTGCGTTTCATAAAGATTATTTAGGAAGTAGAATTAAACGAGGTTTGTTTTTATCTTCGTTAGGTAAAGCGTTAAACGCTGACATTAACGGAGCTTTAAATATACCAAGAAAATGTAATCAATGAGTTTTCTGTTTTACAGAAAATAATTGATAGAGGTCTTTTGTATAGACCAAGTAGAATTGCAATCTACTAAACAAAATGTTACTTTTGAATACATAAGATAAATGATTTTAAAAAACTCTATGAATAACATTAATCCTTTACATATTCCTACACTTCAGCAAACTGCTGAAATAAGTAGAAATAAAGTACAAAAAGTTGTAAATGAAAGTGCTAAGTCCGAAAAAATTGACGACTTCACAAAAAAGTATTTTACAGACTTAGCGAGAGATATAGCAATATTAGTAACAAAGGATTATAGTTGTTATAAGCTTGTAAATCAAAACGGAACTAAATATACCGTTACTATGATTGACGTTAATGGAATTCCAGGAAAAGTCATTCATACAGACACAATTTGGGAAATAGGAAGTGTCCCTATACCATTTAGGGATTTGTTTACACCTAACTGCATTATTGAAAAAGGGTTTAAAGTTAGTGTATGATTTCAAGGCCCTTTAGCTCAGTCGGTAAGAGCAGCCGACTCATAATCGGTTGGTGAATGGTTCAAATCCATTAAGGGCCACCAGGAATTAGTGTTAAGAATTTGGGTCGTTAGCTCAGTTGGTAGAGCAGTGGACTTTTAATCCATTGGTCGAGAGTTCGAGTCTCTCACGACCCACCAAATTGAATGTTTAAAGAATAGCGGGTTGGAGAAGTGGTATCTTATTAGGCTCATAACCTAAAGGTAGGTGGTTCGATTCCATCACCCGCAACCATTTTAAGACGTTTTAGTAAAAACGCCGAAAAAGTTGAATAGGAGTAGTGACCTATTTGACTTGCCTCACAAATTGAGGTCGAAAGTTTTTGATTAAGTCAATTCAAAAGGTGTTCATACTGCCTTTAATGTGATTGCTAAGTGTTAATGTATCTAAATTGAACGGTAATGGTACATTGTTTAATTAAACGAGTAAGATAAGAATTTGTTTGGTCTAGATATTGACTAGGATAACAACCTTCTAAGAAACTTTACAAATCACTTGAAAAAGTAAAAAGACTTAGAAAACGTTTTTTGAGTTCCTCCTTAGTTCAGTCGGTAGAACGGCGGACTGTTAATCCGTATGTCGCAAGTTCAAGTCTTGCAGGAGGAGCCACGCAAGTATAATTTAATGGTAAAATGCTGTCCTTCCAAGTCAGATTTGCGGGTTCGATTCTCACTACTTGCTCCAATTACAAGGGAAAAAGTCTTGCATTAGCAAGAGGTAAAAAAAATGAAAGTATTTGAAATGGGAATTCCAAATTATGCTTACGTTTGGATTTGGTTTTCTGATGATTTAGAAATTAGATGTTCATATTTTGATTTACCTGAAAATTATAAATATTCAAACGTTAAAAGATATTGGAAAAGAATGAATGAAGACGGAATTGAAATTTTTAATGTAGAAATTTGTTGACAACTTATAAATACTATATTATAATATAATATATAAAGACTTTTAAAAAGATCTTAACTGCAAATAACTAAAGAAGTTTGTTTTAACATCTATAGGATAGATCTTGTTTTTGTTGACAAATTATGAATACTATATTATAATGTAAAATATAAAGTCTTATAAAGATCTTAACTGCAAATATCTAAAGAAGTTTGCCTAACTAAAGATCTTGTTGACAAATTATGAATACTATATTATAATGTAAAATATAAAGTCTTATAAAGATCTTAACTGCAAAATATTAAGTTTATATATCAAAGCTGAATAGATCTTGACATTGTAAATATACAAGGTAATTAACTTACTTTGTGCTCTTTTTAAAAGATCTAAACTGCAAAATTTAAAGCATTTTATAGTACCACTGACTAGATCTTGTTTTATGACTTTGTAGAAACAATGTTCCCATCGTCTAATGGTTAGGACACCACCATTGAGAGGTGCTAATAAGATTCGACCATCGTTGGAACGCCATTTAATAAAGTTTAAACACTTAGTGCAAAAAATAGGAATTCTTAATGTTTTGCAAACAATGTGGTAAAGAACACAACGGAAGTTATGGTTCTGGTACATTCTGTTCACAGTTTTGTGCAAGACGATATTCTGCTTTAGTTAATAAAGAAGTTAAAAATAAAAAGATATCCGAAAGTCTTAAAGGTAAAAAACATTTAAAGACTGATGAAGAAAAAATAAAGCACGAAGAATACGAACAAAATCCTAATTATTGTAGCATTTGTGGTAAATTTTTAGAATTTAATAAACGATTTAACAAAACATGTGGATCTAAAGAATGTGCTTTTCGTAATTGTGGTGGTTCTAGGAAAAATTCAGGTAATTCTTTAGGCGGTTGGTACAAAGGAATATTTTGCCATTCTACTTATGAATTAGTATTTGTAATATATTGTTTAGACCACAATATAAATATTAAACCTTGTAAAACAACGTTTAAATATTTTGGTACAGATAACAAAGAACATACTTATTATCCTGATTTTATTGTAAATAATGAAATAATTGAAATAAAAGGATATTTTAGTGATTCTGTAAAGTTAAAAGAGGAAGCAGTTTTAAAAGCTGGCAAATCTTATAAAATTTTGTATAAAAAGGACTTGACAGAATGTTTTAATTATGTGTATAATAACTACACAAATAATTTAAAAACTTTATACGAAGATTATAAACCTAAATATAAATATGTGTGTTCACATTGCGGAAAAGAGTTTTATGTCGATAACAAAAGAACAACAGAAAAAATATATTGCTGTAGAAAATGTTCCTTGTTAGGTAATCGTTCTGTAACTAATAAAATATCCGAAGGTTTAAAACATTATTATGCTGAGCATAAAACTGATAGAAAACCTTATAAAAGAAAGTACAAACAACAATGGATAACAAACGGTACTATTAAAACAAGAATTCCTCTCGGTAATGAAATTCCTGAAGGATTTCATAGAGGTAGAAGATAACGTTCCCATCGAATAAGGGTTAGTTCACTTGGCCTTCAATCAAGTAATACGGGTTCGAATCCCGTTGGGAACGCCACACTTTAGCGATTTACAATGGAATTAAAAAAATTGACAGAAGCGCCAGAAAAATTAAATGGTCTCTGTTAATTCCTCACAAAATGGGGTATAGCCAAGTGGTAAGGCAGCTGATTTTGATTCAGCCATTTCCTAGGTTCGAGTCCTAGTGCCCCAGCCATATTAAATGACAAATAAGGAATGCCCGATGAATGATATAATTTTTAATGAATCTTGTGTTTATCGTTTTAAACCAACTTCAAACCACAGACGCTGTGATAGATGTGTCTTTCAGATTGTCTTAAATAGTGAAGGAAAATGGTCTGTATATCACTTCAATCGTGCTAAGGGTGTAACACCACCAGAAAAATATAATACCATGAATTTTGACGAACAGTTAGATAAACTAGAAAGCCAATTGACTGATCTTCCTTCTTCTGATAAAGTTATTGAGTTCATTGATGATACTTTGAAAAGATATAATGCCAAACCAAAGGTAGCAGCTGACTTTTTAGGTTCAATCAAAGATGTTCTATCTTGGTGTGAACCTTTGAATGAAAAAGAAATGTATGCGAGAGCTGAATTGGAACATTATGAAAAAGGTAATCCTTTGTAAAGCATTCCTTAGTTCATTATTTTGTGGAATGCTCGGTGTTATTTTTATGATTTGGGTAATTCCTAAACTTGGTCAAACAGGATTGGGAATTAAAAATGCAGGCGAATTAGGTGTTTCATTTTTAGCAACATCTATTGTTTCATTCAAGAAGATTATTTCTTTAATACATAATAATATAAGAAAAATGATAATTTTTGGATGGCTTATATCCTATGTTGACTCATTTTTGATTTTAACAGAAAATATATGGATTATTGTTGCTTCTTGTATGTTTGTAGGCTACTTTGTTCTTAATTTTTATTTTTGTGGTATGAATAATATCGTAAATGAAACATTCCACGAAAAAGAGTTGACTCAATTACAAAATCAGAAAAATAGTTTTTGGACAGCAGGAGCTTCAATAGGTGCTGTTTTAGGAGCATTTATACCTAATACCTGCTTTTGTATGTTCTTAATCTGTTTTATTGAAACGACCATTTGTTTCTTTCTATCTTGGAAAATGGTGAATATATATGAAAAAAGAAATTTTGGATAATTTCGACTTTGAAAGTGTTCACCGTGTGATGGAATTTATTCACTTTGCTCAAAAAATTCCTTCAATCAAAGAAATGAAGAAACACACTAGCAAGCTCATTGACAATGCACTCAAAGGTCTTAAAAAATCTGGACTCAACGAATACATCGTTATATCGGGAGGGTTTGAGGCTTGTGCATTTTACGGAGAAGAAGGAGCTGAGGTTGCATTACGATTTATAGGATTGCAACTCTTTTGGAGAAAAAAGACATTGACATTCTAATAATTATATTATATAATATTTTAAAATTCGGTGAGTCTGTTGTTTACAACAAATCTCACCAAACTCTTGGGAAGGACCTCTCGGAGTATAAAGCCTTCAAACATTTGTGTTACACACAGTTTGAACTGGAATTAGTTCTAAATGGAACCATCTACCCTTTAGGTAGATGTAGGTCACAAGTTTAATAGATAACAGAACAGCGGAGCGGTAGTTCAGCTTGGTTAGAATGCCTGCCTGTCACGCAGGAGGTCGCGGGTTCGAGCCCCGTCCGTTCCGCCAAATTAAGTTCGGAGAGATGGGTGAGTGGCTGAAACCAACTGCCTACTAAGCAGTCAACCGTTTTTCGGTTCGTGGGTTCGAATCCCACTCTCTCCGCCACTTTATAAGTGTTTGTGAAAAGATTTTTTAATCATTAGTGAGCACATTTAATTTTTATAAAAATCAATGAATAAAAATATGAGCCTTTAGACTCATATATACAGTCTAATAAATATATTATATAATATTTTAAAATTCTGTGAGTCTGTTGTTTACAACAAACTCTTGAGAAGGACCTCTCGGAGTATAAAGCCTTCAAACATTTGTGTTACACACAGTTTGAACTGGAATTAGTTCTAAATGGAAGTATCTACCTTTAGGGTAGATGTAGGTCACATAATATAAATAGAATGCACTTGCTTTAATTAAGCAAATAACGAGTTGGAGATTAATTAATGAAAGAGTTTTTACCTATAAAAAGAGAAGAAGCAATTAAGAAAATTGCTGAATATTTCAGAACTACCAATTCCGAAACAGTAGGTATTGTCTTTGAAAAGCAAAGAGATGCTACAGCATTTTTAGATGAAGTTAAAAAGAACTTAGATAAAGGAAGAGTTTGGAATAAGAAATCAATTGAGTCTAATACCAACACAAGAGTTGTGACTGATAATTGTAGAAACCCAATAAGAATTTTGTCAGGTTGGTCTTGTTCAAAACTCTTCATAGAGCAAAAATGCTTTGAAAAACATTCTGAAGATTTTTACAAAACTTGTATTTGTCCTCAATGTGCTTTAAACCCTGATAATGTTGAAAACTACCTGATAATAGATTGAGTTTTTGAAATGAATGTACAAATACCTTTTGATTTACTTGGTGATTATGAATCAATGGTTCTCAATACCGATGACTCTTTTTATCAATTAACGGTACGCTATCAGGGTGCTAATATAACAATAACTCTAAATAAACACGAAATAGAATCATACGATTTTAAAATTGCTGAACCTGAAGGAAAAAGAAAAGTTAAAGAAGTTCTACCATCTTTAATTGGATATTTTGAAAAACTTGGTTATATAAATGTTTGCAGAATAAATGAAATTCAAGAATTACATTAAAGTCTTATAAATGGTGAATTTGTGCTATTCGGTGTAGAAGAATGAACGAAATAACAAAATTAAAAACTGATACCCTAAGTTTTACTATTTATATGGTAGAAAATTATATTAGTGGTTTATACAAAGAACTTGAAATGTGTAAAGGTTCCATTCCAAAAGAAGAGGAACTTAAAATGCACATTAAAGATTGTGAATTATGTCTTGAGGAATTAATAATATCTAATCTACCGAAAGATGAAAAAAGAAGGACAATCAAAGAATTATTAGATTTGCGGATGGTAAATTATCCAATAGAGGTAAATGGGGAACCATACGATGAGCATAAACATGGTAACCTAATACACATTGATACTGCTATAGAAACCCGCGAAGAATTTAGCTATATACTAAAATATAAAGCTGTTAAAAAAGATAAATTTTTGTCTCTATTAAAGGAATTAAAATAACAATGAAATTCAAGAATTGCATTAAAGAAGATTATCAAATACAACATAGACCATCGGGACCAGATGACGAAACACCTAGTCTTGATAAAATCGAGGGTTCTGAAATAGCTCCTGATGATCTGTTTAGGCATCCAGAATATTATTTGAATGCCTCGGAAGTAACCACTTCTGAATTGAAAAAGTTTATAGATCTTGTTAAGAAAGCACAGGGAAAACCTGACGCTAAGATCAAGATTTATAGAGGTGCTCCATCGGGTGGAAAACTCAATAATGGCGATTGGGTAACTCCATTCAAGAGTTATGCTATGGCTTATGCGTATGATAACGCTTACTCTGATAATGCAGAGTCAAAAGTTTATGAGTACACGGTTAAAGCATCGGAGCTGACTTGCGATTTGAACAGTCTTGCTGAATGGGGATATTTCGGAAAGACTATAATGGGCAAAGAAACAAAGTGAGTGCCCAACCAAATTCTGTGTAGGTAAAAGCTATCTAAAACCTACACGAAGGCAGCGAAATTTAAAATTTCGCAAAACGGTAAGTGTCTAAGATAGATAACGGCACTTAGTGCAATGGGTGAGATGAAAATCCACACGAACGTTTGTTGCCTGACGTCCATTTTGGTATTGCACATTTTTAGTTCAAAATCAGCTGGATTAATTCAATTGGTAGAATGCCTGTTTTGTAAACAGGAGGTTAGGGGTTCGAGTCCTCTATCCAGCACCACTTATGACTATTTCAAAATGATAGATTTACAAACATTAAAAAAATATTTAAGCAAATCGAAACAAACCGTTGAGGAAGTTATTACCCCACCCAAAAAAGAAATGATTGACGGCCTGTTTTCTAAATTATTTAAAAATTTTACTGGAAATGGTTTACAGAAACGAGGATCTAGCATAAAAATTGATGAAAATGGCATTGTGTCAAATCTAAGTTCTGGTAATTATTTAATGACAGATGTTTCTTCTTCCGTTTTTACACAAGGAAACTTTGAAATTCAGGTAAAATTTTTTAAAACCAAATTAACCCCGTTAAATAACTCATATTATACTTGGGATTGGGTAGGTAGTAGTAATGACCCACCATTATTTTGTGCATTTGGCACTAATACGAGTTCATCAAAATTAAATTGTCACACTTTTTATTATTTTAACCAAAGATATTATGTGATAGGATCCGTTTCACTTCCAAACAATTCCGAGGAAGAAGTCGTAAATAAATGGTTGTATTATAATTTTAAGTACAACAATGGGGTTTCAGAGTGCAGAATAATGGACGAAAATTATAAATTGCTTGCTGAAAACATTTTTGAACTCGGAATTAAGCCACAAAACATAACTTCAAAAGTTGCGATTGGTAATTATTCAAATTATGTCGGACAACCTACGGCAATAAAGTATGACCTATCTGAAAGTTACATTAAAGTAAATGATGAAATCGTTTCAAGTTGGAATAAATAATTTTTCCAGAGGATATACTTATGAATTTTGTTAACATTATAATTTGTGTTATTTTTGCTATTTTTTATACAGAAGCATTTATTGTTTATATTGGCATCCACATTTGTTTTCTTGCTTTATTTGCTTTAATGCTTGCTTTCATAAAATTATCACCTGAAAAGATTGATAGGATAGAAGCAAATCTCCGAGAAAAGCAGGAAAAGAGAAAGAAGTTAGATGACAAGTTAATTTCTTTGCTTAGAGCCTCAAGCATTGAGGAAAAATTTAAAATTTTTAAAAACTGATTTACATTAAGGGAACTCTTTTGAGTTCCTTTTTCTTTATATAATAAAAGCACTTCAAAAAATGAAGTGCTTTTTAATTGAGTGAACACAAAAATTTTAAATGGATCCAAAATTTTTTTTTTAATGTATGAACACAAAAAAATTTATATATTCTATATATAGAAAATTAAAAACACATTTTAAATGGATCCAAAAATTTAATTGTGTCCTCACAAAGATGTGTTCATACAAAAATTGTGACCTCACAAAGATGTGTTCATACAAAAATTGTGACCTCACAAAGATGTTTATTTTACGCCTTTAAAAATCTGAATTACATAAAGGAACTCCTTTGGATTCCTTTTTTATTATGCACAATAATTATTCAGTATTTTTTACGTTTTTAAAAAAGTCTTTATAAATCAATAACTTAGTAAGAGATCTATTTTCGTTAAGTCTTTGATTTATAAAGACTTTTTTATTTTGTGTAAAATTTTTTAAAAAATATTTGCTTTTCTTAAATACATATATTATACTTAATATGTAAGAGAGAAAGAGAGAGAGAATTAAAATGGAATCATCAATTTCTACCCCAGACTATGTTAAGGTTGAATTAGCCATCACTACTGATGACTATGTTGAAATGCTCAACGCCATCGTTGAGGCAAGACTTTTCAATGAAAACTTGAAAAAATCTTGTGAATCTTCACCAAAGCCAAATGAGATTACAAAGGAAATAATAGAGAAATGTGAAAGAAGGCTTGAAACCCTTGACACTCTTTTAAATACAATAAAGGAAAAATATTTAGAGTATTTTGCTTCTATTTATTAATCTAGGAGATAAGACTATGCTAACTTGTGAGGATTTAAAGAGGTTCTTCAGCAAAGAACACTCTTTTGTACAGAACGGCAAGACCATTTACTTAATTCCTTTAAAGGAGTTTATGAAGACTGAAGAATTTGCTAGATTATCCCCAGTTTCACGTCAGGATAAGAATGACATAACTGGTGAAACTTCAATTACAAAGTGCCAGTTTTTAAATTCCGTATGCTTTACAGACGTTCACCCACATTTAATCGTCAATAAAACTAAATCAGAAAAGACCGTTTGGTACGTAAATTTAGATGAACAGCCAGTTAAAGGTACTTGGCCTAATGTAGAATACGAACTTATGGTACGAGTAAATTCTGATGGAACCTTAAATAGAGATTTTGTTTACGAAATTCAAAAGGCCCGTAAGAAGGTACTTGGAAAATTCATCAATATGGTTTTCTACAAGAAAGGTTGTGAACGTTTTATTCCAACCGAATATCCACGTTATTACGAGGACCCTTGTTTCTAAACTTTTCCGTCCTTTAGTTAGACTTAGGATAAGTAAAATGAGAATTGCTAAAGGTCATTTAAGAAGTTCAAAAAAGATATTAAGAATTTTTAAGGGATTACGAAGAATGAATATTAAAGTTCTCGGTATTTCTGTATTATATTGTTTAATTCTGTTAAGTGTTTGTGCAATTGTGATCTAGATCACACACTTATTTTAAAAATGTTCTATAATAGAAATGTAAGTTAAAGAGAGGATTAAAAATATGAACCACGTTATTAAATATAAGGATTCCGTAATCACTTTACGTTTTATAAGAAAATGTAAGTGGGGCAACCTCATTGAGGGTGAACTCACTCCTTCAAAAGAACAGAGAAGATATTTCAAGCTGGGTATTCCTACATCAGGACTTAGAGTTAAACTCTCAACCTTAGAATGTGATTCAAGAAGAGTAAAGGAGCTTGTACAAACCCTTGCAGAGATAGACACATAATTGTGAACTAGATCACACACTTATTTTAAAAATGTTCTATAATAGAAATGTAAGTTAATTTTAGAGAGGAAGAAAAATGAGATACTATGTAGAATTTGATATTTTTAAGTTTGAGTTTTGGGGACCTGCAAAAAGAAGAATTGAAACCCTAAAGCGCTACAACAAGTATGACGCCATTAGTGAGATTGGAAACCTCATTGAAGAAATTTTTTCTTCAAATGACGCCGATGAAATGGAAATTAACGATTTCGTAAGCTACGATTCATTAGTCGATGAAGTTTACGATGAAGCATTAAAAGACTAAGAGGCATTTAAAGAATGAGGTACATTGTTACGGACCCTTGTTACATTATAAGAGATGACAAAGTTTGGAAAGAATTTTGCAAAAAATCAAACGAATTTATATAAACCCGATGGATAAAAATATGAGCCTTTAAGCTCATATACACTCTAATAAATATATTATATAATATTTATATAAAAATAGAGGAATTTGAATGACTAAGATTATCAGAGGTTTAGTTCTTGAACTAAAGCCTGATAGTGCTCAAAAACTGCTTTTAGATAAGCATTTAAATGATTGTAGATTTATCTATAACAAATATGTTGAAGAATATTTAAAAGCACTTAAAGAAAATAGAGCACCAAATTATAAGGATTATAAAGAATTGCGTACGGAGTACGAATTTCTTTTAGGTTCTTATTCATGGTCTATTCAACAAGTTCTTTATAAATTTAAACAGACCAATAAAATCAATAGATCAAAAAGAGCAAAAGGTCAAAAGGTTGGATTAGTTAGATTCAAATCTAAAAAGGCCCATTCAGATTATTTTTATAGTAATAATTTAAACCTTTCGTATAATCCTGACTGTAAGTCAAAGTCATACGTAAAAATTCCAAAGGTAGGAAATGTTCATTTTAACTGTAAAAATATTAAACCTGAATTTTTAAACGGTAAAATTAAGTCAGGAACTATTAAAAGAACCAAAACCGGAGTTTACAAAGTATCGTTACTTGTCGAGGTCGACAAGGTTTACGAAGACCGTGTGGATAATGGACATATTGGTTTAGATTTTTCCCTAAAAGATTTCTTCGTTGACAGTTTTGGTGCAAATGCACCAGAGTTCTCAACAAAGAGATCTAAGATGGAATTACTCCAAAATAAAATTAATTCTTTAAATACTGCTATTTCAAAGATGATAAACAAATCCAAGAAAAAGCGTAAGGTCTCCGTTAAAGTCCATCGTATCACGATGAAGCGTAACAAATTATTTGAAAGAGTTCATAATATCCAAGTTGATTATATCAACAAGTTATCAAGAAATTTGTGTAAACACAATGAGTTGATAGTTATTGAGAACTTAGACCTTAAAGAAATGGCTGAACATACTTCTTATAAGGATTCCAAAATTTCCACTAAAGGTGGAAATCATGGAAAGTCTATAAGTTTGTTACAATGGAGTTATTTTCTCAAAAAGTTAGAAGAAAATGCTGAGAAGTTTGGAGACATAATTGTCTATACAGACAAATACTATCCAAGCTCTCAGGTCTGTTCTAAATGTGGAGAAAGGAATCCAGAAATGAAAGATGTTACCAACCGTACACTAAAGTGTAAGTGCGGTAATATTATTGATAGAGATTATAATTCAGCAATTAATATTTTAAAATTCGGTGAGTCTGTTGTTCACAACAAATCTCACCAAACTCTTGGGAAGGACCTCTCGGAGTATAAAGCCTTCAAACATTTGTGTTACACACAGTTTGAACTAGAATTAGTTTCTAAATGGAAGCATCTACCCTTTAGGGTTGATGTAGGTCACAGGTCCTTATGTTACACCAGAGGCAGTTAAGGTTTTAAGAGAATACATTGGACTTTCAACTGATGACCTCATAGAAGTTGAGGAAACAGGTTATGGTGATTGGTGCAATTCTATCAAATCGCTAAGTGATAAAGTTAATATCATAAGAAAAGGATTTTATGCTGACGCTGGTTTGGTTTGCGTTGTGCCTCTTACTGATGATTTAAAAGACGTTAATGGAGCAATTTTTGAAGTTCCTGATAATGCAAAGATTACAGTCGATTTAGACACCAAAAACAAATATTGGACTATGATATATGTTTATATGGATAACAATTTAGTTGTGGTGTCCGAACAAAATGAGGAAGAAGAAGTTTGATTTTTGGGATGGTTTTGATTTCCCACCAAAAAGAAGTCCTTTCTTGAAAAACTTTTAAATTTTTTTAAAAGGAAATAAAAATGCGTGTTTATGACATTCTCAATTTTAATAACGGCATTTCGGAAATAGCAATAAGAGTGGGAAAATAATTGTCGCTCAAATATTTTCAACGAAAATTTTAAGGAGCTTGAATTTTCTGAAATGTGATCTAAATCACACAATTATTTTTTAATCTGTTTTATACTACATTTGAAAGATAGATGAGGGAACAGAAAATGGGAATGATGTTAGTTTTTGCATTTTTAATTTTCTTTTTTGCTACCGTAAACAACATCTCAAATGCAGTATTAAAGAGAGGTTAAAAATGTTTTCATATTCTAAGGTAACTTGTTTTGAACGTTGTCCGCTGGCATATAAGCTTGCGTACATTGACAAGGTAAAACAAACCGTTACATCTGCTTTGATTAGGGGTTCAAAAACTCACAAAGTTTTTGAAAACTTAGAAAACATCGAAGACTATTTTGGTACCGAAGGATATGAAATTGCTAAGAATTTTCTTGAAACCGAAGTTGGAAAATCTCACTTAAACGAGATTAAGAGCGCTTTAAAAGAACACAAATTTGGAATTAAAAAAGAAAACAACGTTTTGGTTCCATGTAAGTACAATGATGAAAATGCCCTCTTTCACGGCATTATTGACTTATTAAACGGAAACCACATTCTTGATTACAAAACTGGAAGTGCAAAATCTTTCGAAAATCAAGATTGGTCACAGTTAACTTGGTACGCAATTTGGTTATTTTTAAATTCTGATTTTGAAGAAATTAAAATTACCTATATGTATGTTGAGCACAATGTCGAAAATTCAAAGATCTTAAAGCGTTCTGAATTACCAATGTATATGTTTGATATGCTTTCACGTATCAAAGCAGTTAAAGATTTCGAAAACAACCCAACCGATGAGTTCAAAAAGTCTTGGTTATGTTCTTGGTGCACCTGCAAAGAGCATTGTTCACACTATTCAGACCCTGAAAAACTTACAAATTTTGAAGTAAAATTTTAAAACGCTTCTTGAAAATCATTCAAATTCCTTAATATAAATATTAAATATAACTCCAATGCCTGTATATGAGCATAAAGTCTCATATTTTTTATCCATTGGTTTTTAAATACTTAAAATATTTTAAAGGAATTTTGTATGTCTCAATGGTCACCAAATGTTGCCTGTACTGATGAAAATCTGTCGGTTAATGGCATTTACCAAGAATTAAAACTTCCTTCACTAGGAAGATGTATATTTACTGTAACACCTATTCACGGACCAACTGCGGCTATTTTCAACGTTACTTCAACCGATACTGGTGGCATTAAATTCGTTCGCTCCGAAGTTGAAGTGTACGATAGCAAACCAAAGAAGACCAACATCACTTCTGAAGCAGTTCACGATATTGATACCCAGTTTGGCGAAGACGGTTTAAAAAATATTGCTAAATTATTAAAGGGTTTAGCAAATGAAGATGAGAACGAAAAAACAGTCAAGTTTCTCAAAGACAAAGCTGTTGATTTTGGTTCCGTAGAAATTTCAGAGCCAATGTCACCTGATTTTACTTGGCGTGAGATTTCCTGGAAAACACAGCAATGTATTCTTGAAATGAACTCAAAGAAAATCAGAACTTATAATGCTTTTGTTGTTTTACCTTATAAGTATGCAAGTGCCATTATGTCTGTTTTTGCTGATTTAAGAAATTCTGATTTAGCGGATTCCACATCTTTATATGTTGGTACATCAGGTTTAACTGATTGGTTTATAAATCCAGACAGCACCGATGAAAACTGTTATGTGGGTTTACGTGACATCAAAGGTACTGGTAAAGGTTGTGCTGTTTTTTCACCTTACACAAATGAAATTACCAGCGCTTTAGATCCAGAAACTGGTTCAACAACAATGTTTATTTGGAACCGTTTTGCGATTACAATTTCACCAATTCATACAACTGATAATCCTATGCTTGTTAAGTTTTCAGTCATGGAATCAAAAATATCAGCAATTTCAAACAAAGATATTGAAGAGGTTGTTGGTTAATGTTTGTTGAATTGCTTACTGAAAACGTTAAACCTAAGAAGCGCTCAAAACAGGTCTTTAGAAAAATTACAGAAACTAAAGACCCTGCTGAAATTCTTAGAGCAAACGGTATTAAAATTAAAAAACAGGTACCTTATAAAAATTGTATTGAATTTTCATTTTTTGATAATATAAACAGTTTAAATTTTAAATGTTTAAATTCTTTTAATATTAAGATCAAAGATGGAAAATTATTTGTATTTTTCTAGGAGTTTGTGATGTTTGTTTCGTTAGAAGATTTTTTCAATAATTATAGAATTAAAAACGGTCAAATTCCAAACGAAGTTACTCTTAACCGAGGCCTCTTCAGACTTAAAAGAGAAATCCGTGAATTAAAATCAATGGCAGATGTTGCTATTGGTAACGAGATTGAAACTTGGAATAGCAATAAATTTTACGAAAAGGACGAATACGTAGAATTTGGTGGAAAGATTTTCAAGTCAAATATTGACGGTAATTTTAATCTTGAACCAGGTGTATCACCAATGTGGGAAAGAAAAGATGTTGTTACTTTCAAGGAAATGGTTAAGAAAATCAGGATGCTCAATTATCACGTTGAATTTGTTGATAGAAGAACCATAAAAACTTCAGAGATGGGTGGAAAGGACAACTCAATAATTACCTTTACATACCTGAACGGCAAGACGGTTTCACACGATTTACATCAAGTTAAACCTAATATTGCTTACAGAGCAGAAATGAACGCTAATAGTTTTGCACTCACCAACTCAATCATTGACAAAGCTAGTATTGACGTTTCAAAAGACACCATCAAATTCCACGATATTGATGGAACCGAATACAGTCTGAAGATTAGATCAAAAGGTGGTTATGAATTAACTGATACCATCGTAGATAACGTTAAAATTGCGGATAGCAAGGACACTCTCACATTCCACAAAATTGATGGAACATCGTATAATTTAAAGATTAAATCAAAAGGTGGTTATGAATTAACAGATACTATCTTGGATAGTGTAAACATTGCTAATAGCAAGGACACCCTTACTTTTCATAAAATTGATGGTTCCACCTATAATTTAAAGATTAAATCAAAAGGTGGTTATGAATTAACAGATACTATAATAGATAATGTCAGCGTTGCTGATAGCAAGGACACCCTTACATTCAGAAAAATTGATGGAACATCATACAGTCTGAAGATTAAATCAAAAGGTGGTTATGAATTAACTGATACTATTTTAAATAATGTTAATGTTGAAAACGCTAAAATTACATTTAATAAAATTGATGGAAAAAACTATTCTTTTACTATCAATAATGTAAATCATTCAGCAACTGCCGATAAGTGGACAACACCAAGAACAATGACGGTTTCTGATGGTACCCACACAACAACCGTTTTAATTGATGGTAGTCAAGATTTTACAGCAAAACTTCCTTCAACCATAAACGCAGAATTAAACGGAAATGCAAAAACAGCAACAACTTTAAAAACTGCCAGAACCATCAATGGAACATCTTTTGATGGAAGTTCTAACATTACAACAAATTCTTGGGGAACCTCAAGAAATATCAGTATAACTGACGGATCAAGCACAAGTACAGCAGTAAGTGTTAATGGTTCCAAAGACATAATTTTAAATCTTCCTTCAACTATAAATGCAAATAATGTAGTTTCATTTTCTGGTTCTGGAACAGATACAATTACCCCCGTTCTTGGAAGTAACGGAAATGGTACATCATTTACTATTAACAATGTTAATAATGCAAAAAATGTAACTGGTTTAAATCTTAACGGACATACTTTAACAATAGAATGATTTTTAATATTTCTAACTCTAAAAAAAGTTATAGAGAATTTTCAGAAAAACCTTTAGATACCCGATATATCGTTATAGACGGGAAAACATATATTCCTTGTTTTCAAGGTTCTGCTGGAAGTGAATACCAAAGTGGAAATTGGTTTTATCGTTTAGGAAGTGGTCTACTTATTGACAACGCATATAGACCTACAGAACAACGATACTACTTAACAACCAGAACGGGAACAATTTCCTGTACTATTTCTGGAACCGCAAAACACCAAGAGCATAAAGACATTTACGAGTCAAAATATATTAAGGTTGGAACAAAAACAGTAGATGATTACGATTGGAGAGATGTTAAGGTTGGAACAAGACAAGAAACCGTTACTGAAATGGTAACAGGAAGTCAATATCCTCAATATATGACAGTTACCGGTACGGGTGAAGACCACCAAGTTGTTTGGTATCCAAATGGTGTAAGATTTACATCATTAGCAACATTTATTGTAAGTTCTCCTGATCCAGCAACGGATACAAGAACTTATTATGCTTATACATATTTGGACGAACCTGTTGCTTATTCTGGCGCTTCTGCATTTTTTGGTTGGGGTGTTTTCGGTCTAGCAGATGGAACATACACATATATGAAAATTCCAGCAGGAATGGTTATCAATCTTGCTATAATAGGTGATACTAAATTTGAATACACTCATACCAAAACAGTTGATGTTTACGAACGACAGTACATTAAGGTTGGTTCCCATGTGGAAGATGTTTATGATTGGAGAGATGTTTATGTAAGAACTGATTATTGGTACGTTGGCGATACAGAGTACAACAAATCTGGAAGAGCATACGGAAGTGTAAGTTTTGACCTAACATATTTTAGTAACCCAACTATTTCAGCAAATGTAAATACGTATGATTTAACAACTTCAAATGTTAATTTTTACAAAGATTTGACAGCGACCGTAACGTGGCCAGAAACAAAAACTGTTTATTACAATTACAATTTAAGTATTAAAGGAATTGCATAATGATTTATACATTTACAGAAAATTCAATTTATATTCCTTATTATAATGAGGAATACAGATTTGAATTTGAATTAACAGAAAATCTTAAAAAGCTTGTTTTGTTTAACTATGATGAAAGCACTCAAAGTATTGCAGAATATCCTAATGCTTCAACCGAGGATATTCAAAGCGTTAAAAATGCTATTAAAATGTGGCACGATGGCTTTGACAAATACGCACTTGATAGAGCAAAAAAACGAGCAATCAATCTTTTAGATAGTATATCAAGGTTTGATGAATACAAAAATGATGATATGTATTTAACCTCATCATTAGGTTTTAGAATAAATGCGGATGCTCGTTCACAGAACAACATCATTGGTCTTATTACCCTTAATCAAAAATCAGATAAAAAAATTACATTCAAAGATTACGATAACAATTTCCAATTTGTTAGTGTTGATGACTTGAAAACATTGCTTTCGGAATGTTATCAAAATGGTAATAACCTTTATCAACAAAAGTGGGCATTTAAAGTACAAATTGAGCGTTGCACATCTGAAGAGGAACTAAAAAATTTAATTTTCAATTTTAAAATGATGGAGTTTTAAAATGAAATACAAAACACTTGAAAAATTTAAAAAATTGAATGAAGAACTTGAAAAAGGAATTTTCTTACAGTCTGAAGATGGTGAATTGGTTGCTGTTGTTGAAATGGAACTTATGAATGGGTTTGTTGCTCAAAACATAATGCCTAATCCTGTAACTACCGATGACGCTGAACTTTTCTTTTACATAGACCTTGATTACAATGCCTACGTTTATGATAAGGTTATCAAAATGAAGGAAATTTCAGAAAAAGAAGCAATGAAACTTTTTGACAAACAAGGTGAATACGATCCAGAAGAGTTATGACATATCGCTCACATAAGGGTTGGTACAAACTTACCAACCCAAATAAATTTATAAGACCAATTGATGAGTATATGGAATCCACATTACAACGTGAAGATGGAACCTATATCCAATACAAGTCAGGTCTTGAAAGAATAGCATTTTGTTATGCAGACTTGAACCCTAAAATCAAATTATTCAGTATAGAGCCTTTTAACATTCCTTATTTAAAACCAACTGATAATAAAATACATAGATATTATATAGATATGTACATAGAATTTAATACTGGTGACAAATTTATTGTTGAAATAAAAAGCTCCAATGAAACTGTTTTACCTCAAAAACCAAAATCAGTAAATGCTTTGATAAGATACAAAAATGCACTTGAAACTTTTTTAATCAATCAGTCAAAGTGGAAATCGGCAAAAGAATTTGCTCAAAAACACGGAATGAAATTCATCATTTTGACAGAAAAGCAGTTAAGAACATAAGGAAATAAAAATTATAAACAAGGGTATCAAGATATGGATCTTGTACCTCATCAATAGGTATTTGTTGGGACCTTAATTTTTCAATATACACCCAACCATTCCATTTTGGATATTCCTTTCTTTTTATTCCTAAATATGAATAATAAAACTTACCTTGTTTTTGTGTTTTTTCTTTTAGAAATTCGTTAAAGTTTTCTATCATTAACATGTCCTCTTAGAGCGGTAAGCATTTGATATGTCTCCATATTTTTTCTGATATTTTCAATTTCCTTGATAATTAGTGCTAAATCAGCGTTTGCTTTAATATCCAATTTCTCTAAGTCTGAAAGTCTTTTTTCCAAATCGGAAATAACGCTTTGAAGTTTAAAAATTTCATTGTTGAGTGTTTTATTGGTATCTTCAGCTGCTTTAACCAACTGTTGGACTTCTTTAACGGCATTATAATTCCTTCCAATTCCTTCAGAAGTTTTGTTTATATAAGATTGGTATACCTTCCATAGGTATACTACAACCATACAAACGGCAACTAAAGCAAGTGAGGGTGTTAACCCATTGGTAGCAATTGTGTTAAGAATATCCATAGTGTTTTTTAAAAAATTTTATTTTATTTATATTAATAATTATGATATAATTATAAATAGATTTGTAAAATTCATTGCAAATTTTATACAACTTTTAATCGCCTGATTAAAGTTGTTTTTTATTAACAGTTGCCGAAAGGGACAAGGAAAATATTATGTTTTATGTAAAAAATTATTCACCAGTAAGACGTTTTTGTATTGAGGATTTTATGAAGGATGCTGAGAAATTTCTTAATGATCCATTCTCAAAGGAACCAGCACCTAAATATCCTTTAACTAATATCGGCTATTCAGATGAGGTATTAGTGTTTGAGTTAGCACTTGCCGGATTTAAGAAAGAAAATATTAAGGTTTCTTACGTTGGTAATGTTATAAGTGTTAAAGCAACTTATAAGACTGATTCTGACGATTGCAAGTGTCCTGAAATTAAGTACACTCAGCAAAATATTTCACACAAGGATGTAGCAAGATGTTTCTACCTTACAAACGAATATCTTGGTGCCAAGATCAAGTGGAAGTTTGTTGATGGTTTATTAACAATTGCAGTTTATCAGAATAACGAGGACAATCAGATTGAAGCATCCGATGACGATGAAACTCTTTATGGTTGTGCTTGCAAACCTTCTGAGGACTCTGACGAGATTTAATTTTTTAATGTCCCATAGCGATATGGGACTTTTTCAAAGGAAAAAATATGTTTATTGCATTTAAGAAAAAAGGAAATTCAAAGTTAGAAAAGGCCATTAGTTTCTTTACCCGTTCCGAATATGTGCATTGTGAATTAGTGACTGTTAAGCGAAAAGATAAGTTTTTTGGTTATTCATCAGAGCCTTATGTTGGCGTAAGAGGAATGTGGGTTTCATACAACCCTGATGAGTGGGACTTTGTAGAAATTCCAAAGGTAGAATTTAAAGAATTTTTTGATAAAACTATTGGAAAGAAATACGATTACACAGGTGTTCTTGGATTTGTATTTTTACGTTTATCTGAAAATCCAAATCGTTGGTTCTGTTCAGAGTGGTGTGCAACCGTTTTAGGTTTTGATAAGCCACACCGTGTATCACCTGGCAAATTATACAATGCTTTAGTTTCAAGGTAATTTTGTGATTTATCTAATTTCAGACCATCATTTTGGGCACACCAATATTATAAAATATTGTGATAGACCATTTTCAAAAGATAATCAAGGAATGGTCAAAAATGCCGAATTTATGTACAATGCACATCAAGAAACAGTAACAGAAAATGATTTTGTTATTTTTCTTGGTGATGTTGCTTTGTTTAGGTCTCACACAAAAGAAGACCTAAAAAGAATGTTAAAGGCATTAAAGGGGAAAAAGTTTTTAGTGCTTGGAAACCACGATACAATGTCTTTGAATTTTTATAAGGAGTGTGGTTTCATTGATGTTCAACCTTATTATATTATAGGTGACGTAATGCTTTGCCATTATCCTTTATTGCCTGATACAGACCGACCTGAATTGAGAAAAATTATGCTTGATAATAAAATTAAAACACTTTATCACGGCCATATTCATAACAAGGTTTTGAACCAAAAAGATGGTATAGAACGTTTTAATTTTTCTGTTGAGAAAATCAATTACACTCCTAAATGTGTTGATAATTCGTTAATCCAGAAATATTTTGAAAATTTACATCTTTTGTTAAGGAAACCATAAATGCTTTTTAAAAATATTCTAAATGAGAAAATATCCTTAGTTGGAGAACTTAAAAAAATTGCTAACAAACTAAAAATAAGTTCTTCGTCATCAAGATATGAAGCACATTTAAGACTTAAATGCCCAAACGGAAATTATGAAAATACTTTAAAACAGATCTTAGATGTTCCGTTTGAAATTAACAGTTCATTAAAACAATTTTCGCACGTTTATCCAACTTTTGAAGTTACTTTAAAAGATGACTTTTTAGGTTATTCTGCCGGCTCTTCATTTTATTATGTTCCAACCAGCAGAAAGATTTTGAACGGTAATGCTTTAATTTCAGACAAACAATTAACACCAAAAAATGTCATAGATTTAACATTAGATTACACTCAAGATTCCTTGTATAAAACAATATTAAAAAATATTGAAATACTTTTCCAAAATGAAGATTATTATTATGTTAAGGAATTTCTTAAAGGAATGTGTGACGAAGCGATAGGTTTAAAAAGCAATTTAGATATAAAAACCATTGACAAAACAGATTTAACAAGAATATTAAAGGATTTTGGTGAACTTGTAAGCGCTTTAAATGCTTTTTCAACGGACCCAAAAATAAAGTATATAAGATTTCCTTCCAATTCCAATGAAAAGATGGTAGATTTTTATGGTGTAAATTCAAAACATAAAATAATTAAAAACTTTTCTGTAAAATCAGGAACATCTTCAAATATTGGAGCTGCACCTTCAATGAAAAACATTGCTCAATTTTTGGATAACTATGATGACCCTAAAACCGAAGTCTTTAAAATTATGGTTGATAAAAGTCCTGTTGTCCAGAAAATTATAGATATTGCAAAAATTGTTGACCCCAAAGCAATTGAAATTCTTAAAAGAATAATTAAACAAGAAGTTACCGAAACCAATTTATCCATTTTTTGTAAGGAAAATATCGAAAACTTAAAAGAAATTTTTTCTGATTTTTATTCTTATATTAAAAGAACTTTTGATGATAAAAGCATTTCAAAATTGTATTCAAAATCTTTAAGAACCTTTTCAGGTTTTGTTTTGAGTCCTTTGGGATATAGAATTGCTGATATTTTAAATAGTGATATTGAATATAAAAATCTTATAAATGATATAATAACAAATTTGGAAGTAATTCAAGCAAATATTGTTTGGAGAAATGGTTTAATTTTTTCATACAAAGAATTAAAATATTCTAATTTTAAATTTGATTTTCATAATAATGTATTTTTGCCAGGAAATAATAATTTTGGATTTAAAGTCATTCATTAGTATATATATTTTAATAATACATAATAAATTGTGAAATGGATGCTATTGTGAAATACGAAAATAAAGATTGCTTTGATTTTTTAAAAACAGTTGAAAAAGAAACAGTGGATTTAGTCTTGATAGATCCCCCATACGACATATCAAAAACATCTGGTTTTTCATCAGGTAAATTGAAGAAATTTAATGTCTATAAAACCGAATTTGGAGAATGGGATTACGGGTCTGTCGATATGGAGAAAGTTGTTAAGGAATGTTTCAGAGTTCTTAAAAAATCAGGAACCTTTATTTGTTTCTATGATATTTGGAAAATTACCGAATTAAAAAACTATTTGGATAGTTGTAAGTTTTCTCAAATAAGATTTTTAGAATGGATTAAAACAAACCCTGTTCCTGTAAACAGTAAAGTGAATTATCTCACAAATTCAAGAGAAATCGCTTTGCTTGGGGTTAAAGGTTCAAAACCTACTTTTAATTCTGAATATGACAACGGAATTTACAAATATCCTATATGTAGGGATAAAGGTAGATTTCATCCGACACAAAAACCGCTAGAGTTAATAAAAGAACTCATCAAAAAGCACTCAAACAAAGGTGATTTAGTTCTTGATTGTTTTTGTGGAAGTGGAACAACAGCAGTTGCTTCATTAGAACTTGAAAGAGATTTTTATGGTTGTGAGCTATCTGAGGAATATTTCAAAAAATCACAGGAAAGAATTAATGGCGAAAAAATTATTTTTTAAAACATATAAATATACTAAAAATTATTTTAAACGAGGTTAAAAATGGGTGGAAATGTTACAGGTGTAACAAAAAGCGGCAAAGAAACAAGAGCAGCTAAGATACCGTTAAAACAAATAGGCAGAAAAGTTTTTATAGATAAAATAACAAAATTTTTAAAATTTATTAATAAAGATTTTGAAAAAAAATTTAAAGAAAAACTTTGGAAAGACGAAACACAAATAGCAAATGGATTTATTTTTAATGGTTCCACTTCTTTCATTATGAACCAAAAATATTCCGATGAAGAGATTGTAAGATATAAACCTTCTGCTGGTGATCTTGACATTGCTGTTCCTGAATATCTTGGCCCAAACCTTTGGAGACTTCTTGACAGTTATGACGAAAAAGAGGTTGTTCCTGGTGTTACCTATATGGGTTCAAACAAACCAACAATTCAAAGTATCGGAGATCAAATTAATTGCGTTTTCTTAATTGAATTTGAAATTGATGGTGAAATTGAAAAATGCCCTTGCCAAATTGATTGGGAATTATTACCATTTACCGAAACAGGTATTCCAACTCAATGGGCTAAATTTTCTCACTCATCAAGTTTTGATGATTGCAAGTTAGGTATTAAGGCAGTTCATCATAAATACTTACTTAGAGCATTTGCTGGTGGTGCTTCATTAAGAACAGATGTAATTGTAGCAACACAGGCATCAACTTGGGAAAATATAAAAATTTCAAAAGCAGCTTCACAAATAAACCCAAGATTGTTAAAATTCTCTGTCGGAAGAGGTTTAAGAATTGCGTATGAACCATTGTTGGATCCAGATGGTAAATCTGTATTTATGGATGGCAAACAGGTTTTCAAGGAAATACCAACTAGCAAGAGTGAATTTGTTACAGATGTTTGGCAAATTTTCTTATTAACTATGAAACCACAAGATATTGAAAAGGCAAAAAAAGATGGTGACGAGAGCAGAATGTGGTCATTCATTGGTGTGCTTGAATTGATGAAAAAATACTGTGATGAAAAGCAGATTAAAGAAACATATAACAGATATATTGAATTACTTTGGGGAATAAAACCTTGTCGAGGACAGGAACTTGAAATTGGTAACTCCGAAGGCGACTACAAGGTTAAGATTGGTGGTTATTTGAAGTTTATTGAAACCTTTGGTCTTAAAGACGAAAGCAACGACCTTTGCCCTCCATATTATGCAGATTATGGAACAAGAGGAAAAGTTTCTGAAAGTCTTTTTGAGTCTTTTAAATCATACGTTGCTAAAAAAACATACGTACAGGAGTTTTATTAAATGCTTTTAGAAACAAGAGACCAGTTAGACATTTCGATTTTATCCGCGGAAAAATGGATAAAATCTAAAAATGATATTGATACTCTTTTAAATACTCATCTATCAATTGAACATAAGACAGATGGAACCAAATTAACCGTTGTCCATGTTGCAAATAATGGAACAATAGACGATTGGATTATTGCTTATAAAAACAGTATTTTTTATGCAAATGAATTTAAATACCAAGATATGAAAGATATTAAAGCAAAATCTATTGGTGTTTCACAATATAAAATTGTTTTAGAGCATTTTGCAAATTTAGGAAAATGTAATATTCCTGTTGGATATGAATATTCAATTGAATTTTTACAGCGTAAACCAACGTTATCATCAAATTATACAGACCCTCATCACTTGGTGCTGATTGGTTATTGTCCTTGTTCATATAAGGTTGAGTTTGGAACATTACGAACAAACTCAAAGGTAATGATGACTGAATTTAGAGATAGCTATGCAAAGGAAATGAGCATAGATAGTCCTAACAAATTATTTAACGGTGTTTTAGGAACAAAAGAAAGTTTTGAAGCTGGAATTATCAATGATAATCTAAGAAAAGAATTTAAAAAATCTGATATTTCTTGGTCGGATCCTGAAGAAATTTGGAGTGGAATTTGTAAATTACTTTTATCCATTGAGTCCAAATATGGTGGCAAAGAAGAAGGTGTTGTTATCAAGTTTGGAAACACCATTCTAAAAGTGCAACAGGAATATCAGTTAGATAAAACCGCAAGAGCAAGAATAAAAGCAAAGACTCAAATGTCAGTTGAAGACGAAAACAAATATTGGAGTGATGTGCATAAACTTGCTAAAAAATTTACACAGGAGTGTAATACAGGCAACTTTGAAATGCGACTTGAAAAACTTTCAAAACTTGTTGCTAATGAAAACCTTAAAATTTTCCATTCAAAGAAAAATGAAATTCAAATTAAGGACGATATTCAACTTAGTGCCAAGTTACTGATTAGAAAAGCATTAGAAGGAAATAACGGTTGTCTTGTTATTGGAAAATTTAGAATTTTAACAACTGCTCACGTTGCTGTAATTAATGAAGCATTAAAGAATTTTGATAGGGTGCTTGTGTGTTTAGTAACATCAAAAGAAACAAAAGCAACTTTACCATTAAGAAGAAAAATGCTTGAGATGACATTTGGAAATAATATTTCAATTATTGAAACAAGTTCTGGTTTTATAGGTAGAATTATACAAATGTCTCCATTTGATATTAATGCTGTTTATTGTGGTTCCGACAGACTTGAAGATTACGTTTCACAATGCAAGAAACTTTTAGGGGTTAATGTGCTTGAATACGAAAGAAATGAAAACGCAATTAGTGCTTCTAAAGTTATTGCTAATTTGGACGATAAAAAATATTTTAGAGAGAACACCCCTAAGCAAATTCACAAATTATACGACACATTGGTGGACACTTATGAAGTTTAAAATTTTTGAAGACGGTGCTGTTGCAAGCGCCCCAGCAGTTGCGGATGCTCCTGCTGTTGCGGACTCACCTGCTGATACTGGTACTGAATGGGGAACCACAAGTGCTAATATAGCACCCGTTGAATTAAAATTAGGTCAAGTTATTAAACGTAAAAAGGTAAATGAAAAAATGAGAAAACAATTAAAAGAGGGTTTTGTACACCCAGACTATATCCAAGAGCACATTTCAATTTCATTCTATAATGATCACAAGTCAAATGAAACCTTTGAAAGATGTTTTGATGTTGGTGCTTTACAGACTGCTGTAGTTAATGCGTATTCAAAGCGCGCTCAGTTTTCACAGTCAATGAGTGGTCTTGAAATTTTTGATATGAACATCACTCAAGAGGACGCAACCACAGACGAAATTGCTTTTTGGTTAAATATTCATTGTAAGCACAAACATATTTGGGTTTTCAAGGGATTTGCCCAGCACGACACCCAAGTTATTTTCGGTACAAAAACTGGAAAGAGAACTGTGGTTATTCACCAGCATTTCCCACGAACTCTAAGAGATAAGGCTGCTGAAGAATTAGAAAATTAAATTCTAAACAGAGCACTCAATAATGAGTGCTTTTTTATTTCATTTAAAATTTTTTTGGATCCATTTAAAAATTTTTTTGGATCCATTTAAAATTTTTTGTGTTCACACAAATGTATTACAATGTTTTTTATTTTAAATTTCTATATATAGAATATATAAATTTTTTGTTTTCACACTTAAAATTTTTTTGGATCCATTTAAAATTTTTTGTGTTCACACAAATGTATTACAATGTTTTTTATTTTAAATTTCTATATATAGAATATATAAATTTTTTGTTTTCACACTTAAAATTTTTTTTTGGATCCATTTAAAATTTTTTGTGTTCACACTTAAAATTTTTTTTTGGATCCATTTAAAATTTTTGTGTTCACACAATATAATTATTCAGTCTTTTTGAAAAGTCTTTATAAATCAATAACTTAGTAAGAGATCTATTTTTATTAAGTCTTTGATTTATAAAGACTTTTTATTTAAGGGTTTAAAAAATGTGTTTTTCATCACAAAATACAATTAAAATTGTTGTTTTTCTTATAATAAAGATCTATAATTAAAATGTGATTTGAAGAGAGAATATAAAAATGATGAGTCTTTCCGCTGAAATTAAAATTTTTTCTGCATTTCCAGAGATTAAGCGAATTGAAGTATTTAAAAACTCTGACACCCCTTGGTCATACGAGGTTAGAGAAACACTTAACAAGAGAATATGTACTCCAGAGGAATTTCTGCTTATTAAATACGTATTACAAGATTTATCTTGGAAGGAGAATTTTGTTTATAAAATCTATGATGGATATGGAAATTTAGAAGGTTAAAATGTCTGATAATGATCCAATAATTTTTGAAGCAAAAGTAATCCACATTGGCGAGTTTAGAGTTTACCTAGAGTTCATAGACGATTTTGTTATTGGATCCGTCTATGATGACGAAGACAATTTTATTAAGGGTTTTGAATTACCAAATCCAAGACCCGAAGATGATGAGGTAGAAGAACTTATCGCCAATGCTGTTATAGAAAGATTTAATGATTTGGTACCTCAAAAATACAACGACCACGTCAATATCTTTGAAGTCCAGCAATAATTAAATCTTTGTAATTCCTTTTTTTAGGTCTGAAAATAATTCTGGGTCGTGACCTGTTTGTGGCATATCACCACGTTTTGGTGCACCTAGAATTGGAGTATTATTAATCTTTAATTCTAAACAGTTACCTACAATGGAATTGACTGGGTCATCATAATACTTCCTTAAAAAGTCGTAAGTTTCTTGACTCATTCCTTTTTCAATGTATTTTCTTAAATAATCAGCTTTTTGGTCAAAAAGATTTTTTCCTTGAACATCTTTTGTTTCAAGGTCTCCAACGTTTGAACCAATTGTTGCTTGAACTGCCTTTAACATTGCAATTGGACTTAAATTGCCACTTATGTCAATGCACAAAAGATTTGCTTTTGGATTTGTAGCATAGATTTCAGACCATCTATGATGACCATCAACAATGAAGGTTCCCTGAAAAGTTACAATTGGTTTCTTAATGACTGCTGGGTCCCTAAAACACTTCTCAAGATTTTTGCCACTTAGAACATATTTCAATGTTTCATCTAAACCAATTTCTCTTTGAGTTGGTATTAATTTAATACAAGGTATTACTTTTTCTGTAAGTTTGAGTTTAAGGTTTGCAAATTTACCACCAAAACCTAAACTTAAAATAAATCTTAATTTTGGATCATCAACAAGGTCGTCAATAAAATCAACGGTGTCCTCGTAATTTTTTGACCTAAGCATTTTGATTAATGTATTATACAATTCTTCCTGGTCGGTTATCTTTTTTAGTGTATCAATTTCACTTGTTTCTAATAATTTGAATTTCATTTTTTTTATATAAACCCAATGGATAAAAATATGAGCCTTATACTCATATTTACACTCTAATAAATATATTATATAATATTTATATAAAAATAGAGGAATTTGAATGACTAAGATTATCAGAGGTTTAGTTCTTGAACTAAAGCCTGATAGTGCTCAAAAACTGCTTTAAGATAAACATTTAAATGATTGTAGATTTATCTATAACAAATATGTAGAAGAATATTTAAAAGCACTTAAAGAAAAAAGAGCACCAAATTATAAGGATTATAAAGAATTGCGTACGGAGTACGAATTTCTTTTAGGTTCTTATTCTTGGACTATTCAGCAAGTTCTTTATAAATTTAAACAGACCAATAAAATCAATAGGTCAAAAAGAGCAAAAGGCAAAAAAGTTGGATTAGTTCATTTTAGATCTAAAAAGCCCATTCAGATTATTTTTATAGTAATAATTTAAAACTTTCGTATAATCCTGACTGTAAGTCAAAGTCATACGTAAAAATTCCAAAGGTAGGAAATGTTCATTTCAACTGTAAAAATATTAAACCTGATTTTTTAAACGGCAAAATTAAGTCAGGAACTATTAAAAGAACCAAAACTGGTGTTTACAAAGTATCGTTACTTGTCGAGGTCGACAAGGTTTACGAAGACCGTGTAGATAATGGTCATATTGGTTTAGATTTTTCCCTAAAAGATTTCTTCGTTGACAGTTTTGGTGCAAATGCACCAGAGTTTTCAACAAAGAGATCTAAGATGGAATTACTCCAAAATAAAATTGATTCTTTAAATACAGCAATTTCAAAGATGAGAAACAAATCTAAGAAAAAGCGTAAGGTCTCCGTTAAAGTCCATCGTATCACGATGAAGCGTAACAAATTATTTGAAAGAGTTCATAATATCCAAGTTGATTATATCAACAAGTTATCAAGAAATTTGTGTAAACACAATGAGCTGATAGTTATTGAGAACTTAGACCTTAAAGAAATGGCTGAACATACTTCTTATAAGGATTCCAAA
>Ga0256405_10001294_pt1 | contig 69375 bp, 50 predicted proteins | sample RumenRJG_02DNA_FD_189096 | JGI IMG/M metagenome (GOLD analysis project Ga0256405, IMG submission 189096) | Bovine rumen microbial communities from Lethbridge, Alberta, Canada - RJG_02 | ecosystem: Host-associated > Mammals > Digestive system > Stomach > Rumen | place: Canada: Alberta...
ATTGAGAGTAATATTTCATGTTGCCTCATGCTTGTTTTAACACTCAAAGATAACCATTTTCCGTGAATTGAGCAAATATAATATGTTATAAACAATTAATAATCAGAAGCCTGCATTTAATTAGTAGGCCCTATGTAGAATTCATATCTCCCAGTATAACATTTATTTCAGAAGGAGATCATGTGAATATCAATTATAATCCACAGGACAAAAAGGCATTAGAACTAACATTCCCTTGTAATAAATTGTCAGAAATGATTGACTTTTATTTTGAGGATATATCATATGAACATATTTTGGATGAAATAACACGGAAAGTGGATGAACTTGATATAGATGCTATAATTGATTCATATGAGACTAAATTTAGTCATGAATATTTTAAGATGAATTCTGATACCGAGGGTGAAAGCTACCGTCTTGACCGAGATGCCATTTATACAGATGAATATCTTGCAAAACTTCTACCTCCTATTCATGACTATCGCGATGATAGAACAGCTTGTGGTCTAAAAATCTATCTAGGCGACACAAATCCTTATAAGAAAAAATATGAATTTGAACAAATCTTGAGCACTTTCGATAAAAAGGAAGGAGATGATTTATTACATTCTTTTCGCGGAACTGGTAACATTTTTAGAAATGCAGACTATTTAAAAACTAAAGATGCTGAGGTACGTAAAGAAGCAAGAGAAAAATATAATAGGAAAGAACATATAGATTATTTGGTCAATTGCAGAATCTCGGAAATCATAAATAAAAAAATAGAGATAGAATCAAGACTACATATAAGGCAAGCCGAGAACGAATCTTATAATCATAGTAGATGACTGACATAGTACATAGATATCATTATATAGCAATCTCACATAAGGTTTATTCCCGTCAATCCTGAATATTTGCCAACCATTTCCTATAGTAAAAAGGGGGCTTGTGTTGGATTAATAATTTAATCACGGTTGACAGCAGAAGAGTCCCAAACTAACATTCAGAGGTAATGCAGATTGTAAGTAGGTTAATTGTTCCCAAAATGAAGCCCAAATGCAATGATGGGAACATTAGATGACTAGAGCCATTTGCCAACCAGCATGACTACCACGACATCAGATATGAAGAATCCCAGGACGAAGAAGAACCAGAAGAGCCACTGGGCATAGTGGCCCTAAAAGCTTGCTGTTTTATCTGGCTAGTTTCCCCGACATCGATAGTAGGTAGGGGTATTAGGCTACCCCTCCCTATTATTGAGTGGACAGAGGCAAGCCTCTTATGCATATCTGTCTTGGCATGATGTTGCCAGATCTCTTTCATTTTAAATATCATTATTCGAAGAACTATCAAAGTCGGCGTTGGTGTCGTAGTCGAGCAGTACGATGGTCTTTGTCTTGCTCACCTCGCGAAGCCGGTCGATGATGTCTTTGACCTTGTTCTCCAGCACCCACTGATAAGTGGGTATGTATATCTGTTTCCGAGCCTCTATATAGCCCAACAACTCTTTGCCGTTCACGCCCTTTCTGTGACCCAACGGCTTGCCGTATTTTCTGACGGTTCGCTTCAGTCCCCGCATGGTGTCGTTGGTGAAGAGCGAGGTGTCTACGTCGCAGCTTTCAAACACTTTCAGTCCCTGCCAGACGGCCTCCACGCATGTGGCGGTGTAGCCCGGACTGAACGGCACGGGGATGCCATAGTGGGGATAGAACGGACTCAGTTTTACCAGTCCGTCCTTTGCCTTACTGGTCACGTCCGCCAAGATGGCATCGGGATATTTTTTGAGAAGAGTCTCTGTTTTCTTTCGTTTTGATTCGATGATTATCATGTTAGTCGGTGAATTTAATCGCTGAAGAATAGCCTTGCAAATTGAATTTCAGCCTGTCGTATGTTTTGTGAGAGATAAAGATGGACTGCAAGGAAGAACAATCATCAAACGCACTGTCGCCAATGCTGGTCACGGAGTCGGGGATGGTGACGGAATTCAAGGATTCGCACCAAGCAAACGCTCTGTTGCCAATGCTGGTCACGGAGTCTGGGATAGTGACGGACTGCAAGGATTTGCAACCCCCAAACGCTTCGTTGCCAATGCTCGTCACGGAGTCGGGGATGGTGACGGACTGCAAGGACTTGCAACCCCCAAACGCTTCGTTGCCAATGCTCGTCACGGAGTCGGGGATGGTGACGGACTGCAAGGATGAGCAACCTTCAAACGCACTATTACCAATGCTCGTCACGGAGTCGGGAATGGTGACTGACTGCAAAGATTTGCAACAATCAAACGCACTGTCGCCAATGCTGGTCACGGAGTCGGGGATGGTGACGGACTGCAAGGTTTCGCAACCCCTAAACGCTTCGTCGCCAATGCTGGTCACGGAGTCGGGGATGGTGACGGACTGCAAGGTTTCGCAACCCCTAAACGCTTCGTCGCCAATGCTCGTCACGGAGTCGGGGATGGTGACGGTCTGCAAGGATGAGCAGCCATAAAACGTACAAACGCCAATGCACGTCACGGAGTCGGGGATGGTGACGGACTGCAAGGATTTGCAACCCCAAAACGCACGGTAGCCAATTCTTGTCACGGAGTCGGGGATGGTGACGGACTGCAAGGATGAGCATCCTGAAAACGCACGGTCGCCAATGCTTGTCACGGAGTCGGGGATGGTGAGGGACTGCAAGGATGAGCATCCCGAAAATGCACCGCCTAGACTGGTCACGGAGTCAGGGATGGTGACGGACTGCAAGGATTTGCATTCTGAAAACGCACCATATCCAATGCTCGTCACGGAGTCTGGTATGGTGACGGACTGCAAGGATGAGCAATCCTCAAACGCACTGTCGCCAATGCTCTTCACAGACTCGGGGATGGTGACGGACTGTAAGGATGAGCAAAAATAAAACGCACCGTCGCCAATGCTCGTCACGGAGTCAGGGATGGTGATAGACTGCAAGGAAGGAGGAATGAAAGTGTCTCCAGCAAACGCACGATCGCAAACACACCTTGTTCCTTGCCTAATCGTATAATTCGTTAAGTAGCTATTAGTGCTTCTTAATAGTTTCTTCCCATCCTTCGAATATTTCACTCCGAACTCATCTTTCCATGCGTCCTTCTTATCTTCTTCCGTTACTTTCGTGCTGATGATTTCAATCTCTGGTTCTTTCGGTCGCTCCAGCGACAGCAGGCGGAAGGATACGTTCGATAAATCGGATTGAGTAAGGGCAATGATGAACAGTCCCACAAGGGTGTTCACCTCTGGGCACTCAGACGGGAAGATTTCCTTTAAAAGCTGACAGTCATGAATGGCCCTATAGTCTTTCTCCGAGAAGAGGAGGCGGTCGGCAGCGCCATACTTCTCAAGCAAGGCAGGTTCTTCGGCGATCACCCTGAGAGAAAGCAGGATGGAGGCAAGCGAGAAGTCATCAATATGCTCGTTGAAGGTTTCTTCCGTGCGTGCGGGGTGGCGGAAGTCTGGACTGCCCATCTCCCGTGCTTTCTGACCTTTCATTGCCGGAACGAACATGCCGTCATAGTCTATCAGCACCAACGTACCGTCCTCTCTCACCATGATGTTGTCAGGCTTTAAGTCGCCGTGGGCAAACGGCTGCGGCATCAGCCACAGGGCGAGACGGCTGAACTGGTAGGCAAGCAAATGCAACTGATAGCTGTCGTGGAGATGCTGACGGATGTACTGGTCGAGATTGGTACCCTCCACCCAGTCCATCAACAGGACGGGAAACTCCTCGCCATCTGCATTGGCAGAGTCGACAAACAGTTCATCGTCCAAATACAGAAATTTGGTGAGGAAACTCGAAGAGACAAATTCTAGTTCCTCAGCTATCATCCGGTAGTTCTCCGCAAGATTCGGCTGGTCTTTGAGGAAGCACTTCACGGCATAGAGCTTGTCATTCTTCTCATCCCGCATCTTGAAAACCACAGCGAAGTTGCCGCTGGTCATCACGGGGTTGCCATTGTCATCGGTCACAGGCCGGAGATTGCGCAGCTTATCGAAGTTGTCCTCCGCATTCCTCACCGCTTCTACATATTCTGATATTAAAGGGTATGTCATTCTGTTTTCAGATCTGCTTTTAAGTTATACTATAGCTTTTGGCTTTATTTCTGCAAACTTACATAAAAAACTGCGCTATGTAATAGTATTATAGATATACATAGTTTTGATGAGTTTATTATCTAATCAAATTTCAATTTCCATGAATTGATCTATATTGATTATCAGTGATATAATAATTTATACATACAGCTCTATATGTTGATAGACAGCAATTTAAATCTATCACTCCAAAAGTCGGAAGACCCAATTTTTCTAAGACAAAACAATGAATTCTGCATCTTTGTGCAGAATTTCATTGTTTCGACTTGCCTTTTTTGTTTTTAATTTCGGGCATAACTACCTTTAAAATAGTTGCTTGCTTTAATCCAGTTGTTTGTCCTATAGCAAAGGTAGTAATTTTTCAGCTAATCACAACAGGTTCGCGTCGTCCCTTCCACGAGTACCTGTTGTTTGTCCTATAGCAAAGGTAGTAATTTTTTACATAAGGGCTATGGTAAAGATGGGAGGGTCTGTCGTGGCTTTATCGTTTCGGACAATTTCCGTAACGATAAGGTATGCCATATTGCATTTCTTCTGCTCAGAAACGGCTTGTGGTTCGGTGCATCGTTTCAGTCCTCGGTGCTTCAGCTCTTACTCGAATAAGAGCAGCTTCAGAGCCTCCTGTAGTCAAGGCTTGTGATGGGCATGCGACCTCTTGCGGTCGCCATTATAATGTGGTCGCCAATATAAAAAAGAGGGGCAACCTTTTGTGGTAACCCCTTTATTTTGCGGAAAGACGGGGATTCGAACCCCGGAAGCGCTTTGGACGCTTACACGCTTTCCAGGCGTGCCTCTTCAACCACTCGAGCATCTTTCCTGGTTGTAGTTTCTGTTTGACGGGTGCAAAATTAGTAAATAATCTTGACTTGAGCACGCTTTGAGGAGGAAAAATTGAGGGAAAAGCGTGTTTGCCCTGCAGCATCAGTTGTTCCAGACCTTGGGAAATGTGGCGCGGGCGTTGGCAGAGGTGATGCGGTAGACATCCTCCACGCTCATGTCGTAGACACCGGCGAGGGTGGCGGCGATGTAGGGGATGAAAGCCGGTTCGTTGCGGCGGCCGCGCATGGGCACGGGCGCCATGTAGGGGCAGTCGGTCTCCAGCACGATGCGCTCGATGGGTACGGCACTGCGGAGCACATCGCGCAGGCGTGTGTTCCGGAATGTCACGATGCCGCCGATGCCGAGCATGAAGCGCGGGTGATGTTCGAGGAGCGCCAGGGCGCTGCTCTCGTCATCGCTGAAACAGTGGAATACGCCGCTTAGCTCCCTGCCGCCGCTGTCATCGAGGGCCTCGAGCATCTCCTCGCGGGCGTCGCGGGCATGTATCATGAGCGGTAGCTGAAAGCGCGCGGCCCATTCTACCTGACGGGTGAAGACGCTGCGCTGTAAGGGCAGATTGTCACGGCGAAAATGGAGGTCTATCCCTACTTCTCCCACGGCGATGTAAGGGGCAGCGGGGGAGGAGAGCATCTCTTCCATACGGTCGAGCTCGGCCGCGCAGTCGTCGGGCGTGCGGTCACCTATCTCTTCGGGATGAAGGCCTATCATGGGATAGCAAATGCCCGGGTGAGAGTCAGATAGGCGCAGGATAGGGGAGAGGCTACTGATGTTTTCGGCCGGCAGGAATATCTTGTCGGCTCCCGCAGCGCAGGCGCGCTTTATCACCTCCTCCGCGTCGGCGGTAAACTCGTCCGCGTAAATATGTGCGTGGGTCTCTACGAAGGCCATGATCAGTATTTGCGTCCTAAGAGAGAGTAGATATATTCGCCCAGGGGACGGCGGGCCTCCGCGGAGATGCTGAGCGAGGAGAGGATGGCGCGGCAACCGTCGAAGTAATTGTTGATGACGGCGCTTGTGTCCTCGCCTATGTGGAGGGAGTCGTAGATGGCGGTCACGGCAGCTATCTTCTCCTTCTCGTCCATGGCCGTGCCGCTCGTCAGGCGGAGCAGTTCGTCGTGGGTCTTCCCTTTGGCCTTGCTGAGGGCGCGGATGAGGAGGAATGTCTTCTTGTTGTTGACAATGTCTCCGCCTGTCTTTTTGCCAAAGACGGCCTCGTTGCCGTAGACATCGAGGTAGTCGTCCTGCAGCTGGAATGCGAGGCCGAGGGTCTCTCCGGTGGAGTACACCTTGCCGGCCTCCTGCTCGTCTGCGCCTCCTATGATGGCTCCCATCTTCATGGCGCAGCCTATGAGGACGCCCGTCTTGAGGCGTATCATCTCGATGTATTCGTCCTCGCTCACATCGTTGCGGCTCTCAAAGTTCATATCATACTGCTGGCCTTCTCCTATTCCCAAAGCCGTCTCGGTGAACAGCCTCACCAGCGCGTCGAGACGCGGCGAGGGGCACTGCAGCAGCAGGTCGTAGGCCTTGACGAGCATCGTGTCGCCCGAGAGGATGGCCGTGTTGGCGTCCCATTTGCGGTGGACTGTCTCGTGGCCGCGGCGCATGTCGGCGTGGTCCATGAGATCGTCGTGCATCAGGGTATAGTTGTGATATGTCTCCAGAGCTATGGCAGCCTGAAGCGCTGTGGCGGTGTCTCCTCCGTACATGTCGCTCACCAGCATGAGCAATACGGGGCGCATCCTCTTGCCTCCGGTAGAGAGCAGGTAACTGATGGGAGTGTATAGCCCTTCGGGCTGGGCAGGATAGGCTATCGAGGCGAGCGCCTGGTCTATCATCTTCCTGTATGAGTCGGCGGTATTCATTGTATTATAGTTAATGGGTTGTCACAGGCAGAACTCGATGGGAATGGTCACCCTCACGATGCTCACCTTGCCGTGCACCTTGCCCGGCGTCCAGCGCGGCATGTGCTTCACGGTGAGCAGGGCCTCGCGGTCGAGCAGCGGATGCACCCTGCGCGTCACGGTGGGATCCTTGATGTCGCCGTTCTTGTCCACATAGAACGAGACCTCCACACGGCCCTGCACCTGATCGCGGATGCAGATAGGGGGATAGACGACATTCTTGTAGAGCCATTTCATGAGAGCTCCGAGCCCGCCGGGAAACTGCGGCATCTGCTCCACCACCTCTACCGGCGTCGGATAGCGATCAGAGATGGCCGGGTCGTCGGGAGAGGTCTCTTCGTTGGTGGTCAGTGTGCTGTCCGGCGTCGAGACGATGGCGCGCCCGTCCTCGGTCGTGCCTACTTCGTCCGTACCCAGAATGAGCTGGGCATCGACCTTCTCGTCGGGAGATATCTCGGGGGTGAACTGTATCGAGTTCTTGATCTTCTTGATGTTCATCTTCTCGGCCACGTCGACGGCCTTGAGCTCGTGCTGTGGCTTGAGCTCGGGCTCCTTGAGCCGCGAGAAATTGGCTATTGCCTCGTCGGCCTCGCTCTGTGCCTTCTTCATCTGCCACTCTATGAAGAACATGGGAAGAAGTGTGCACAGCACTACCGCGCCGACTACTATTATAAGAGCAATGGTAAGGTATTTACCTTCTTTCTCTCTGAGAAGGTAGGCTCCGTACTTCTTGTTTCTGCCTTCAAAAACAAGCTTGCACCATTCTTTGGATAATAAAAGCGGACTGAGCACGTTAATAGATAATGATATGATTGCACCCAAGCGCATTTCCGCGTAGATTGCTTCTGCAAAATTAGTGCAGATTATCGAGAAAAATGTACCTTTGTTCCACAAAAATTGAAGTCTGATGAAAAAACCCCTGCTCGTGGCGTTGGTGTTGCTTCATGTGTTCTTTCTGAGGGCGCAGGAGAAGTCTTCGACGTTCAACTTCCTCAAGTTCCCCGTCTCTTCTCATGCGGCGGCCCTGGGTGGAATGAATGTGTCGGTGGTAGACGACGATCCCACGCTGGCCTTTGCCAATCCGTCCCTGCTTACCAACGTGAGCGACAAGACGATGAACCTGAACTATATGTCCTACATGAAGGGCTCCACGGTGGCCTCGGCGTCGTTCGTCAAGACCATCGGCGAGCGCCACACACTGGGCTTCAATGCGGTCTATGTCAACTACGGCGACATCACCGAGACCGACGAGACGGGCACGGAGCTGGGCGACTTCTCCGCCAAGGACTTTGCCATCGGCGCCTCCTACAGCTACGCCCTCTCCGACCGCTGGGCGGGCGGCGCCACCATGCGCTTCATCTCGTCCAAATATGCGGAGTACAATTCGCTCGCCATTGCCTTCGATCTGGGCCTCAACTACTTTGACGAGGACAATGACTTCTCGCTCGGCATAACGATGCGCAATGTAGGCGCCCAGCTCAAAAAGTTTGACGAGAAGTCGGAGCACCTGCCTTTTGACCTGGACGTAGGCATCACCAAGAGCATGGCGCATGCGCCGGTCCGCTTCTCGCTCACCATGATCGACCTCACCCGCTGGAGCAGCGATTACTATTATACCGAGGACGGCAAGAAGCCTTCCACGGGCCGCATTCTGCTCAATCACTTTGCCGCTGGCGTGGACATCATTCCGACGGAAGTCTTTTACATCTCAGCAGGATACAATGCGCGGCGGGCCTACGAGCTCAAGGCGGCGGGCAGTTCGCACATGGCGGGCTTCTCGATAGGCGGCGGACTCAAGCTCAAGAAGTTTAAGCTCGGCGCCACCTATGCCCGCTACCATGTGGCGGCGTCCTCCGCGCTGGTCAATCTGGCCTACTCGCTGTAGAGCCGGGCGGCGCGGCGCGACAGGCTGCGGGAACGGCGGCAAGGAAGCTCCGCGCAGCTTAAATAAAAAGCATACCATTATTATGAACAGGAAAATCACAATAGCTATCGACGGATATTCGTCGTGTGGCAAAAGCACTATGGCGCGGGCTCTGGCCCGCCGCATAGGATATGTCTATATCGATACGGGGGCCATGTACCGCGCCGTGACGCTCTACTGCCTGCGCAGCGGGCTCTACCTTGGCGGGAAGCTCGATGTGGCGGCTCTGGAGAAGGTTATAGGCGGCATCAACATCACTCTCACCCACGACGCTGCGACCGGCGGCATCATCACCATGCTCAACGGCGAGAACGTGGAGCGCGAGATAAGGACGATGGAGGTCTCCTCCCATGTCAGCGAAGTGGCGTCGCTCCCCTTTGTGCGCACGGCGCTCACTGAACAACAGCGCGCCATTGGCCGCGACGGCGGCGTGGTGATGGACGGCCGCGACATAGGCACGACCGTATTCCCGAAGGCCGAACTCAAGATCTTCGTCACCGCCTCGGCAGCAGTGCGGGCGCGCCGCCGTTATCTGGAGCTTCAGGCCAAGGGCGAGAAGGCGGATTATGATGCCATCCTGCGCAATGTGGAGCAGCGTGACTATATCGACACCCATCGCGAAGTATCTCCGCTCCGTCAGGCTCCCGATGCGGTGGTGCTGGACAACAGTGAGCTCACCCCGGAGCAGCAGGACGCCTGGCTGCTGGCCCGCTATAACGAAGCAATAGAACAAAAGTGAAGATAGAGATAGACAAAGGTTCGGGCTTCTGCTTCGGTGTGACACGGGCCATCAATCTGGCCGAGCAGAAGCTCTCCAACGGCGGACAGCTCTCCTGTCTGGGCGATATCGTGCACAACGGGTGCGAGTGCCGCCGCCTGGCGGATATGGGCATGAAGACCATCACCCACTCCGAGCTTGCCACGATGAAGGGCGGCGAGGTGCTGCTACGCGCTCACGGCGAACCGCCCTCTACCTACGAGACAGCGCGCCGCGCCGGCATCAACATCGTCGACGCCACGTGCCCCGTGGTGCTCCGCCTGCAGCAGAGGGTGGAGCGCAGTTATCTGGACCATCCCGACGCTCAGATAGTGATCTTCGGCAAGCGCGGCCACGCCGAGGTGCTGGGGCTCATAGGCCGCACGGGCGGCCACGGCGTGGTGATCGAGAACATGGACGACGCCGCGCAGCTCGACTTCACGCGCCCCATCCATCTCTACTCGCAGACCACGCGCCCGCTCTCCGAATACCGCAAGATAGTGGAGTATATCCAGGCGCACCTCGTCCCGCCCGCTACCCTCGAGTGGCACGACACCATCTGCCGCCAGGTGGCCGGCCGCCTGCCCGAGGTGCAGGACTTCGCCGCGCGCCATGATGTGATACTCTTCGTGTGCGGCAGCAAGAGTTCCAACGGACACATGCTCTACAACGCCGTCCACGCGACCAATCCGCGCTCCTATTGCATCGAGGACGCCGACGACATCCGCCCAGAGTGGCTGCGCGGCGCCGAGAGCGTGGGCATATGCGGCGCGACGTCCACGCCCAAGTGGCTCATGGAGGCCTGCGCAAAGGCTGTGGACAAGCTGTGCCGCTGAAATATAGTAGCCTGAGAGAGCAAAATATTGCCCCGCATCCCGGTGAAGGCTGCGGGGCAAATAGTTTCCGGACGGAGGCGCGGGAATGGAAGAGCTACCGAATCATGCAGAATGATAGTCCTTCCACCATTTGTCTATCAGGCTTATCTTGTATTCGTCCGTCTTGTCCGATCGGAGCAGAGCTGTAAGAGAACCGGCGCCATATCTGCGGCTGACGAATTTGTAGAGATCACCAAATACGACGGCCCCTCTCTCCGCCTGCGCCTCCAGCGGCGAAGCGTCATGCCCGCCCGAAGCGATATAGGATTGTGCGAATTTGGCAAAATAAGCCCCCAGCCGGTATACAGAGCGGGGGAAAATCACGGGAACACTTGAGTAAAGAGCCGCTTCGAGCAGTTTCCGATATTTTGCATCTGCGGCCCTGTTGCTCTCGTCGATGTGGTTAATGTGCCCTACCTCGTGGCTTGCGATATTGAGCCAGGCGTAATAGTTGCGCCCCAGTCTGTCGGGGTCGAAGAGATTGCCCGTGAAGGTAATGGCGTAGCCATCGCCGGCCGGCATCGTGATGCCGCCGTATGATTTGCGGCCGTACCATGGAAACGGGCGCCGGATGCTGCGCCCATAGATCTTCGCGCGCTCTATTTTATCCCTCTCCACGCCGGACACAAGCGACAGCAGATGAGCGGCGGCGGGCGAAAATGTGTAATAGTCGCCCCTCCACCGCGCTGCCTTGTGCGGCAGCAATAGATGCTCCGGATAATGTCGCATTACTTATCTCCTTTAGTGCCGCCGCCGCGTGAGACCGGCCAGAGTCTCCGTGCGTGGCGTGAACTGGTTCTTGCTCATGGCCGGGTGTCGCGATGCTTATCGCCCCGATGCACGCCCGGCCCTCCGATAGCCCTGTACGGCGGCCGCCGTATATTATCGCGTGCGGGGCAATGACTATCAAGCTGTTTTGCAAATATATCAAGAAGTTTAATAGTAACAAAGCCAAGTCTCCATGCGGGCAAAATGCCGCCGCCGTCCCGCATCTTCTTCGCCGTCTGCGGTCCGGCCGTGCGCCCCTCGCCCGGGGGATTTCCGGAGCGCGGACATCTTCATGTGGAAATGAAGGATATTAATATTGTGGTGCGTAGTATTCTTTCCGAAAACAGGCCGACTCGGTCTTTGTAATGTGTTGAAAATCATCCTCCCGCAGAAGCGTAAATTCTACTGCGAGATAAATTATTTTATCTGCGAGATAACGAGTCGTCTACTACGAGATAAATTTTTTTATCTCGTAGTAGAATTTTTTCTGCTCCCACGGGAATTTTTTCTGCTCCCACGGGAATTTTTTCTGCTCCCATGAGAACTTTTTCTGCTCCCATGAGAACTTTTTCTGGTCGCATGAGAATTATTTTTCGTCCGCATGAGAATTTATTTTCATCCGCATGAGAATTTCCGCGCATGCGGGAAGGCTTTCCGATGCGCAGAGGTCGTCATTCCCGGGTGGGAGCAGGTATATTTTGTGCACGTCCGGCGTATTCTTCCTGAGGCTTTGCTGACGACGTAAAGCCGATTTTTCCTCCTCTGTAACTTCTTAAAAATCAGTGTCCCTATGAGGGCTAAAATTACATTTGAGATGTTTTAAAACATCTCAAATGTAATTTCTCTCGTCTCAAATGTAGTTTTCGGGTTGTGCGGAACATTTTTTCCGATTCGCGCATTTGGCATCGCATGCAAGGTGAAAGATGCCGGTTTTATGCATTTGCGGATCACGCAAATCAAGCCGGGCTCTCTGATGCGCCCCGGCATTATTTCCGCCTTTATGGCTCTCATCTTTGCGGCCGGGGATAATCGCCTAAAGTCCTGCGGGCAGGATCACGAGGCGGATGTAATCGCGGAGGCGATAGAGCGAGTTGCCGGCGGCGGCCTGCGAGTCGCAGACCAGCAGCAGTGTAGCGCGCCCGTCGCTGAGGGTGGGGCCGGGGCACATGCCCTCATAGTTGGCGTAGTCCCAGGAAGTGGTGTTGAGGTGCGTGGTAAAGTCGGCGATGGCGGTCTTGCTGAGGAAGCGGTCGCGGGGGAGGAGGCTCAGGGTGTCGGTGGCAAGGATGAGGGCGGACGGCTCGGGGCGCACCACGAAGAGCCGTATGCGGCAGAGTGCACCGAGGTAGCCCGACGGTATACTCAGTTCCCTCTCCATCACGATGAGCCGGCCATCGGGCAGGGCGGTCATCTCCGAGACGCCGTGAGCGTAATATTTCACATTGGTCCTCAGCGCCGGGGGCTCCATGCGGTAGGCGTATTGCGCAGCGTAGCGGAGGTCGCTCCCTATGCGCAGGATGCGCAGCGGCAGTTCGCCGTCGCTCTTGTCGCTCGGGAGCGGCCGCTCGGTGACGGTGTAGAAGGCGCTGTCCGCGGCGCTGTAGGTGAGGGCCTCGAAGCCGAAGTTGTGCGTGATGTTGGATGTCCCGAACATTGCGGGCAGCTCCATCTGCCGGCCTGTGCGGCGGCCTAAGGTGTCGTATTCCACTATCTGCTGGTCGTCCTCGGCGCTGACGAAGAGGGTATGAGTGGCGGGGTAGTAGCAGATGCCCTCCTCGTCGCGGGCGGCGTTGGTGGCGGTGCTGCGGTAGCCGCGGTCTGCGAGGCTGAGTATGCGCCCGCGCACACTGTCTATGGCGATGTCCACGACGCGGAATCCGCCGTGGCTCTCCTTGTCGCTCACCAGGGCGTAGCGCTGTCCGCCGAGGCGTGTGATGCCGCTGTAGTTGCCGGTGGGGATGCCGCGGGAGCGCATGTTGATGGCCCGCGTGAGTGTGGCCGTCTGGGCGGCGCCTGCGAGGGGGCTGAGGAGTAGGGCGAGGGCTGTGGCAAAGAGGACGTGTCTCATCGTGCGTTGTCGGAATGAAGGGTGAAGGCGCGTGTGCGGCCGGCGTATTCGGGAGCGTAGTGACACTGCACCGTGGCGGGCGCCGCCATGTACGTGCCGCTGCGGTCGGCGCGGAAGTCGAGGCTCAGGTCGTGCTTCCCCTTGGGCAGGCTCTCGATGAACATCTCCTCCGAGGCGTCGCGCACGGAGAGGTAGAACGGTGTGCGGCTGTCGTAGGTATAGCCCGAATTTTGTCTTACCGGTTCGAGGCATGCGGGCCGCGGGTCGCGCACACAGATGTAGTCGTAGTCGCGGTCGGCGGTGACGGTGAAGCGCACGCGTATCAGGTCGCCCGTGCGGATGTGGCCGCCGTCGGAGATCTCCTTCTCCTTACCGTCGCGCACGAGGTAGTAGCGGCGCTCTATCCGGAGCTCCCTGCCTGCGGCGTTGACCTCCGTGGCGGGCGTGAAACGGGTGGTGTAGAGGCTTCCCCAGGAGAGGCCGTCATTCCCCTTGGTGACGATGACGCTTTTGGGCGCCGGCCGGTCTTTCTTGAGGGGCAGCGATGCCTTGACGTATCCCGTGCTGGTTCCCGCGGCGCGGCTCATTTTCACTTCATTCTTCGTGTCATTATCAATAGCTCGCCCGGCGGCGTCGGCAAAGAGCAGCGTGGCCGCCGTGTCCGGCATGAGCGGCGCGATGGTGCTCCCGCTGTCGGTGGGCAGGAGCAGCGCATTTACGGCGTCCACTGTGGCTATCGGTGTCTCCCACGCCTGCATGTGCTTGGCCTGCAGGAGCCACAGCAGCATCTCGTCGGCCTCCGTCCTATCCTCAGGGCGCAGGGTGCGCAGGGCCTCGATGGCGGCCGTCTGCGTCGGGATGCGGTAGGAACGGCCGAACGACGGCGAGCGGTAGGAGTCGAAGAAGCGTCCGCGGTCGGCGGCGCTCACCGTGTGCTCCATGATGGAGGCGAGAGCCGTGGCGGCTTCGCGCTTCTTGCCTGCGGCCTGCAGCACGAGGGCGGCGGTGGCTTTCTCCTTCATGTCAAGGCCGGCGGTGTTCTTGACGAGAGCCTGCAGGAGGTATGCCCTGTTGGCTTTGCCCTGCGAGGTGATGTCCTTGCCGCTCAGGCGCAGGATGTCGAGGTAGTCGAGCTCCAGCGGGCGGACGTCCTTGTCGCGTAGTTTGCTGATCTCCCGCGCCATGTAGGCGTCGAGATAGCCCATGGCGCGCTTCAGCATGTTGCTGCCCTCAGGGGTGAGGCCGGTGAGGGCCTTGAGGCGCAGCAGGAGATGGGCGACGCGCTCCGTGATGTAGTAGCTCGAGCTCATGCCGCTCCACCAGCCGAAGCCGCCGTCGCCGTGCTGGAGCATGCCGAGGCGCTCGCTCAGATTGCGCAGGCGGCGTGTGGCTGTCGCCTCGTCGAGCGCGGAGGCGAGGGTAGTCTGCCTCAGTGTGATGCCTGCGGCGTCGGCCGCCCACGGTGTCTCAACGGCTATCATATTCTTCAGTTCCTCGGAGCGCAGCAGGGCGTTGGAGAGCAGTGTGTCGCCGCTCTGCATCCCGGTCATGCGCGATGCGGCTACCCTGACGGCGGGATATGTGCGCCCTATGTGGAGCTCCATCGCCGTGGCGTAGTAGGCGGTGGCCAGAGTAATGGCGTCCTCGTAGCGCGGAGAGTCGATGTGCGGCAGGGCTTCGATGGCGAGGAAGGCGGGCGAGGGCGTGTATTCTGCGGTCAGCCGCGCCTTGCCCTCCACACTGCCCGCGTCGCGCAGGCTGTCGGGGATGGCGATGGTGTGCGGCCCTTTGCTGCGCAGGATGAAGGGCAGGGTAGATAGGGTCTCGGTCATGTCGGAGAGAAGCGGGATGTAGCGCTGCTCGCCGTCGGCAAAGCTGTCGCCCTCGGCTGTCACGCGGCAGATGAGCAGCGGCGTGGAGAGAGTGGAGGGCAGGACGGGCGAGAACGTCACAACCGTCTCGCCGTGGCCCTTGACGGTGTACGAAGCCTTGCCCTCCCAGATCACGGCGAGGCTGGAGGCGTCGCTGATGGTCATGCGCGCTGTGCCGCGCAGGGTGCGGTCGGTCATGTTGCGCAGGGTCGAGGCGATGTTGCTCCTGTCGCCCAGGCGCAGGAAGCGCGGCAGCGCGGGCGTGATGCTGAACTCCCGGGTGACCGTGACGGTGGTGTCGCTCTGCGCCCAGTTCATCGTCTTGGTGAACAGGAATGAGCGCACGTTCCACCGTGTGAGGCTCTCGGGCACGGTAAACTCGATGGTGAGGTCGCCGCTGTCGTCTGTGCGCAGCGTGGGGGAGAAGAAGGCCGTCTCGGCAAAGTTGGTGCGCGGCCTGACCGTCTCAGCCGTGCTCCCGGCGTTGAGCGCTACCTCCTTTAACATGGTACCGGCCTTCGTGCGGGAGCTGGCGAGCTTCCTGCTCAGGTCGCCGATGGGCTGCGCGTCGTTGGCGCTGATATCTGCTTCCGAAAGCGTGATGAACCGCTTGGGCATTGCGAGGATGTCGCTCGTCCCTTCCGGATGCTCTGCCTCGTCCCCATAAAAGTCGTAGAGGTGGTCGAAGCTGAGCTCTGGCTCGGGAAGGCTCTTTTCGATGTCTTCGAAGGATTCGGAGAGCGTATTGCTGAAGCAGTGCCACCGCGGCGAGGGCACATAGCGGTTCAGCCCGGGGTTGTTGTTCCACTCCAGCGCTCTCAGTTTGTCGAGCGAAGCGTCGTAGATGGTCATTATCGCGGCTGCGGAGGCCGGCGTGTCGTCGGGGTTGAGAATATGCATCTTCCAGGTCTCGCGGCTGCCCGTCCTGAGTTTGTCGCGGAAGGTGGTCCACTTCTCCCTGAGCTTCTTATCGGGCAGCGGCTTGAGGAGCTTGATGGAGCTCGTGTAGAGCCGGCCGTCGCGCATCATGGCGATGCTGACCGCAGCCCCGTCGCCATATTCGGGGCGGTAGGCCGTCCTTACGACACAGAGCGTGTCGCTCAGCGAGAGCTGCTTGCTCTCCACGAGTTTCCCGCCGGCTGTCATGTCATAGTATATCACGGCGTCCCGGAGCGGCGTCCCGATCTGGAAGATGGCGCTGCCGTCCTTGCTGTAGTAGCCAGACGGGGCGTAGAGTCTCAGGCGCTCCACCGTGTCGGCCGGATGCTTGTCGCGGAGCGAGAAGATGGTGAAGGTGTGTATGAGCGGGCGCTGCGCGGAGCTGTCGGCGACGGCCCTGAGCGTGTAGCGGCCGGAGGCGAGGCCCCTGACTGCGCTCACATCGATGCTGCGGCCTGTGACAAAGCGCGAGCGGATGATGGTGTCCGCACCGTGGCTGATGGTGTAGCTTCCGGCGGTCTCAATCTTCGCGCCTGCGTGGTTGGTGAGCTCTATGGTGATGCTCTTCAGACTGTCGCGGTCTATTTCAGCAGGCATGTCGGTGGAGAGCACTGCGGCCTCGCGGCCGGTCATGATGTCGAGCGTGGCGCTCTGTGTCTCGCCGGCGACGGCAGTGACATTGGCCTGTACGGAGAAGAGCGTTGCGCCTCCGATGCGCTTGGCGGTGACGGCTTTCTCGCCGGGAGTGAGCGGCACACGGAGCGTGAAGTCGCCCTTCTCGTCGGTTGTGGTCGTGCCGCGGTAGATGACGTCCCCGCCACGCGAGTAGTAGAACATGGGGCGGCGCGTCACCTCGTAGCTCACCGTCGCGCTCTGCACGCCGGTGTTGGTGTAGGTGAGGGCGTGGCCTTTGACCTCCACCGTGTCGCCTGCAGCAAAGGCGCCATCAGGCTTGCTCAGCGTCACCTCGAATGTGGGCCGCTTGTACTCCTCTACTTCGATCGACGCGTAGCCCCAGCCGTTGGCCTCGAGGCGGAATGTGCCCGGCAGCAGGTCGGCAGGCAGAGAGAACACGGCGCTGTACGCGCCGTACTCGTCGCTCTTCGTATTCTTCTCGGCGATCTTCTTGCCGCGCGCGTCGTAGAGGCGGATCTTGATGTCCTTGGCGTAGACGGTCTGCATCTCGTCGCCGAGCCGGCTGTAGACTATGCCGCCCACCTTCACGCTCTGCGAGGGGCGGTATACAGCGCGATCGGTAAAGAGGCGGTAGATGGTCTCTTCGCTCTGTTTCTGCGGCTCCAGAGAGGGATACTCCCAGCTATTGCTCAGAGGAGTGTAGACGTCGCCCTGATATTCCGCGCCGAAGCGCCCGTAACCTTTGACGCTGACGATGACCTTGCCCTCGCTGTCGGTGGTGTAGGTGGCCATGAGCTTCGGGGCGCCGGAGCGGGTGTCATATTCGCAGACCCGGGCGCCGCCGAGCGGTTTGCCGCTGCGGGCGTCGACGGCCGTGATGCGTGTCTGTCCGTGAGGCAGGGTGAAGTAGATGAGCCTCACGCGGCTGACATATATATAAGAGGTAAGGGGAGTGTCTTTGCCGGGCTCTTCGGGCATGATCAGGTAAATGCCGCTCTCTGCGGGGGCCTGCCAGGAGATGCTGTCGCTGACATGGAGGCAGGAGTCGGCCTTGAGGGGATATGTGCGGTGAGCTATCTCCACGGGCCGCACGCCCCTGAGCACCTCAGAGGCCCTGGCGCCGCGCTTCTCCAGCATAGTGACGGCCGTTAGCGGCAAACGGTAGAGCCGGATGCTCACGTCGCTCTTGTTATCGATGTTGAGGCGAATGGTGGTGCGCTGCCCGGGGTAGAGAAGCTGCGTGGGGAGAGAGATGTTCACCTTTCCCTGCTTCATGTTGCTGATGATGTTCCTGAGCACGGCCACGCGCGGATTGCGGGAGCACCGCGCCACGCCCTCGCGGGCCAGGCGGAGGCGCAGAACCTCTGTGGGGCAGTCGCCCTCGGACATCTGAGAGCATATATATATGTATGCCTCTACGATGGCCTTGCTGTCGGGGTAGCGCTTTATCAGCCGTGTCGCAGTGCGGTAGTCGGGGAGCAGCGTGTCGCTGTACTGGCCCGTGAAGTAATTCGTGTTCTCTCGCCGGAGCGAGTCGATGGTCATGAGGATCACCGCGTCGTCTTTTCCCGCGGCGCGATAGCTCGCTATGGTACGGCCCTCGATGTCGCGCATCAGAGCCAAGGCTGCGGTGTCCCGTTCGTCCGTTCCGTCGGCGATGAGGTCGGCGGCCCGGCGGCTCACGATGTTGAGCAGATCGCCGTCGAAGTACTGGCTGTCGCTCCCCTTAATGACCGCGGGCACATATTCGGCCGCCTTGTGCCCGCTGAAGGCGCTGAGGTCTGCCATCGCCCCGCGTATCAAGCTGATGGAGGTATCCCGTTCCCCTTCTCTGTTCATGTGCAGGGACGCCGCCACGAGCTTCCACAGCGCGCGCTCCGTCGGGCGTTTCTCTGCGGCGGCGATGGAGTCCACGCGCTTCACTTCGACGGTGGCGGAGTCCTCCGAGATCTGTCCGTGAATGGCGGTCGCGGCCATTGCTGCGCGCAGCATGTAGCCCGTCTCTCCCTTCGTCCCGGCCAGATGATAGACATGCCATAACTGCCTGACGGCGGTGGCCGGCAGGTCGGATTGGATGGCATTCACAGCCTTCGCCCACTCGCGCTTCAGATTCTGCCCCTGCGCCGTAAGCACGAGGGCGCAACAGGCTAAGGATATGATAAATCTATTCAGTTTCATATTTCTGAGATATTGTTTGTGCAAAGATAGAGATTATTTCCCATATGTTTCCCGGAAGCTTATGAAGGCTGATAAAAGCCCGGAAATGCGGTCGGGATAAATAAAAATCATTACTTTTGCCGAGGTCAAGTAAAGTTACGGTTATGGTCAATGCTAACGACAAGGACACATTGTCGCGGGAGCGGCGTATATTTGCGGTGACGCTTAAGGGCAGCGTCATCAATTTCCTGCTTGTCCTTTTCAAACTGGCCGCGGGCATCCTCGGCCACTCTGCCGCCATGATCGCCGACGGCATCCACTCGCTCTCCGACCTGGCCACCGACGCTGTGGTGATAGTCATGGTGCGGCTCAGTTCGCGCCCCGAGGACAGCGACCACGACTACGGCCACGGCAAATATGAGACCCTCGCCACGGCGATCATCGGCCTCGCGTTGCTGGCCGTGGGCGTCGGCATCTGTGTCAAGGGCGTGACGGACATCTACCACGCCGTGACGGGCACACCGCTGCGCCAGCCCGCGTACGTCGCCCTTGTGGCCGCCGTGGTCAGCGTCGTGATGAAGGAGTGGGCTTTCCGCTTCACGGCGCGCGTAGCCCGGCAGCTCAACAGCAGTTCCCTGATGGCCAACGCTTGGCACCACCGCAGCGACGCGCTCTCCTCCATCGGCACAATGGCCGGCATCGGCGGCGCCATCCTCCTCGGTCCGTCGTGGGCCGTGCTCGACCCGATAGCCGCCGTGGTGGTCAGTTTGCTCATCATGCACACGTCGTTTGATCTCATCGGCCGCTCCATCGACGAGCTCCTCGAGAAGAGTCTGCCTCAGGACGTGGAGGATAAGATAATATCCATCGCGACGGCCGACCCGGAGGTGAGCGGCGTCCACCACCTGCGTACACGCCGCATCGGCAATAATATCGCCATCGAGATGCACGTGCGTATGCCCGGCGACATCTCCCTCTACGAGGCCCACGCCCATGCCAGCGGCATCGAGCACCGCCTCTACGATTGCTTTGGCCCGGGCACACACATCGGCATACACGTCGAACCGCTTAAGGACGCCAAAGACGCTGCCAAGGAGGCTAAGCCGCAGTGACAGAAGCCTGTCCGGGAAAATACATTGCCGCCCAGACATACCATTGGCGCCTCCTTTGCGCTGTTTGCAAAGGTGTTCCTGCTCCCTATCACCGAATCTAAGAAAATAACCGCGGCTAATGCCGTCCGCATTGCAGTTTGCGGCATTCCGGGCATGGATTTTATGCATTCAGGAATGGATGGAAACCGCCTTCACAAGGGTGATTTTTTGCCCCCTGTAACTATATGGTTTTCAGTACTCCGCAGAGGGCAGAAATTACATTTGAGATGTTTTGAAATACCTCAAATGTGTTTTTCCTCATCTCAAATGTAGTTTTTGAGTTAAGCGGGAGTGTTTTTGTGATGTGCATACACGATGCTTCCCGAAAAGGAGAAGTCCATCCGTATGCCCTACCAGTATACATCTTTAAGGCGCCTGCCGACGACTTTGAGGCGGTTTGCGGCCCTTTGCAACTATATGAAAATCAGCGCCCCATTGAGGGCCAAAATTACATTTGAGACGTTTTGAAATACCTCAAATGTGTTTTTCCTCATCTCAAATGTAGTTTTTGAGTTAAGCGGGAGTGTTTTTGTGATGTGCATACACGATGCTTCCCGAAAAGGAGAAGTCCATCCGTATGCCCTACCAGTATACATCTTTAAGGCGCCTGCCGACGACTTTGAGGCGGTTTGCGGCCCTTTGCAACTATATGAAAATCAGCGCCCCATTGAGGGCCAAAATTACATTTGAGACGTTTTGAAATACCTCAAATGTGTTTTTCCTCATCTCAAATGTAGTTTTTGAGTTAAGCGGGAGTGTTTTTGAGAAGTGCTTACACGATGTTTCCCGAAACGGGGAAGTCCATCCGTATGCCCTGCAAGTATACATTCTTAAGGCGCCTGCCGACGACGTTGAGGCGGTTTGCGGCCCTTTGCAACTATATGAAAATCAGCGCCCCATTGAGGGCCAAAATTACATTTGAGACGTTTTGAAATACCTCAAATGTGTTTTTCCTCATCTCAAATGTAGTTTCTGAGTTAAGCGGGAGTGTTTTTGAGAAGTGCTTACACGATGTTTCCCGAAACGGGGAAGCCCATCCGCATGCCCTGCAAGTATACATTCTTAAGGCGCCTGCCGACGACTTGAGACCGCTTCGGCGACCTTGGTAAGTACGTAGAAATCAGCCTCTGCATGGCGGGTAAATTCTACTGCGAGATAAATTGTTTTATCTACGAGTTAACGAGTCGTCTACTACGAGATAAAATTTTTTATCTGCGAGTAGAATTTCTTCTCGTCCCGTGGGAATTTATTCTTGCCCCTTGAGGTGCTTTCCGCGATGCGGAATACTCATATTATATGCTTTCTGAAGCCCTTCCGAAGGCGAGATAACCTTCGCAAGTACGGCCTTAGATTGGCACTGTGCGGAGAAAGTATTGATCTACTTCTTTGCCTTGCCGAGGCTGATGTCCACCATCACGGGCAGGTGGTCGGAGGAGGGACGCGATGTGCTGAAGGCCTCGTCTACGACCTCGTAGTGGGGTACTTGCAGCGTGGGCGACAGGAAGACATAGTCCATGCGTCTGATGGGATTGTTGTGGCGGAAGTCGTGGAATGTGCCGATGGCGCCGCTGCGGTAGGCGGTCACGGCAAAGGAGTCGGCGAGCCCCGCGGTCCTGAGCATGCGCGGCACCGGTTCAAACGTCTCGGCCATCAGGTCGGCCGCAATGATCACGGGGATGCCATTGGCGCGCGACTTGATGTCCGCGATCATCGTGCGGGCCATGTGGGCGCTGCGCAGAAGGCAGGAGAAGACCAGGAGCCGGCGCTTGCCGGCCTTGTCCTCCAGCGTGGCCCAGCCGTAGCCCTCGGTCGTATTCTTTACTCCGGTCATCGGGTTTGCGGCTACCGAGTCGCCGGCCGTTGTGCCGGAGGCGATGAGATTGAATCGGGATGGATTGTATAGAATGGCGAATCGCGCGCCCGCGGCGGTGATGGTGTCGGCGCTTGTCTGCCCGGCGAAGGCGTAGCCCGTGGAGCGCGTCAGCAGGGCGACCTGCGAGGGGAGCGGGCGCTGCAGGCCAAGGATGTCGACGTGGCAGTCGCGCATCAGATGAATGACCTGATCTTTGCGGCAGACCCATCGCTCGATGTATTCGTCCCTCTCCGGTACCGACGGCAGCAGGCTCAGGCTCATCACACGGAGACTGTCCCTGCCGAGCTGGGGCTTGTGCAGCCTGTCAGCCCCGTAGACCAGCACCGGCGGCCATATCGGTTCCGCCGTCTGCGCCAAAAGCCCGGCCATGGCGCAGGTGGAAAGCACTATGGCAAGGCATAACCTTCTGATCATAGCTTTATAGCGTTTGTAGTGTATACAGGTAGATGACGACGGCGGGGATAGCCATCAGGGTGCTGTCGAAACGGTCGAGCGCACCGCCGTGGCCGGGGAGAAACTGCCCGCTGTCCTTCACGCCGAGCGTCCTTTTCATCTGGCTCTCCACGAGGTCGCCCCATGTTCCGAAGACAACGACCACGAGGGCCATACCTATCCATTTCCACATCGACATTGCCGTGCCGAACTGTGCCACGACGACCGCCACTGCGATGGTGAGCAGGCCGCCGCCTATGCTGCCCACCCACGACTTATGGGGGCTGACGGACGGGAACAGACGAGCGGGGAAGTATTTGTGGAGCAGCGAGCCGAAGCAATAGGCTCCCATGTCGTTGGTCCAGAGGAATATCATCAGCGCAAGCGGAATGGAGTAGACATATTCCACAGCGCCTGTGTAGAGATTGATGTTGAAGGCTAGGACATTGAGAAGCGCGAACGGCAGCGCGATATAGAGCTGCGAGGCAAAGGCGAAGGCCCAGTCTTCAAGCGGATTGGGGCGGTGGGTATAGAGCTCGCTGATGAGCAGATAGACAGTGGTGATGAGGTAGGGCACAAAGACCACCGTGCCTGTGGCGTTGGTGGTGAAAGCCATGACTGCCAGCATCAGGTAGACCGACGACACGGTGGAGATGAGGCGGTTGACCGAGAGCTGCTTGCGGCTGTTGATAAGGGAACAGAACTCCCACGTGCAGATGGCCGACATCGCGGCGAAGAGCACAACGAATGTGATGGGGCTGTATACGATGGCCGTCACGGTGACGGCTACGAACAGTGTGCCCGAGATGGTGCGTGTCAGCAAATCGCTCATTGACCTTACTGCTTACTTGTCATCCTGCGCCGCAGGACTGTTCTTTTCCTCAGCGGGCGCAGACGTGGTAGTAGTCTCGCCTTGCGGGGCGGGGGAAGTGGTATCGCTGCCCGAGGAAGTGGTATTGTTGTCGGCAGGAGTGGCATCAGCGTCGGAGGGCGTGCCGTCCTGAGGCTTATCCTCTGCGCCGTCGTTGTTGTCCTTCTGCCCGGCATCCTCGCGAATGCGTGCGGCTACGTTTTTCTCTATGATATCGTTGTCCTCCTGCAGTATCTCGTCGGCGCGGCTTGCCCAGGGACGCTTGCCGAAGATGTTCTCCACGTCCTTGGCGAAGATCACTTCCTTCTCCTCGAGCAGGGCGGCCAGTTGAGCATGGCCTTCCTTGTGCACCATGAGCAGCTCCTTGGCGCGTTCGTACTGGCGGTTGATAAGCGCAGCCACTTCGGAGTCGATGGTCTCGGCCGTCTTCTCGGAGTAGGGCTTCTCAAACTGGTATTCCTGATTGTTGTAGTAGCACAGGTTGTAGAGCTTCTCGCTCATGCCGAGGTAGGCCACCATGCCATAGGCGCGCTTGGTGACGGTCTCGAGGTCGTTGAGCGCACCGGTGGAGATATGGCCCGTGAAGAGCTCCTCTGCGGCCCTGCCGCCGAGCGTGGCGCAGATCTCGTCCTCCATCTGCTCCTTGGTGGTGATGTTGCGCTCCTCGGGGAGGTACCAGGCGGCACCGAGAGCCTGTCCGCGCGGCACGATGGTGACCTTGACAAGCGGGTTGGCGTAGCGGAGGAACCATGATATAGTGGCGTGGCCGGCTTCGTGGAGCGCTATGGTGTGCTTCTCCTCGCGGGTCATTACCTTGGTCTTCTTCTCGAGTCCGCCGATGATCCTGTCCACAGCGTCGAGGAAGTCCTGCATGCCGATCGACTTCTTGTTGTGGCGGGCGGCGATGAGCGCGGCCTCGTTGCAGACATTGGCTATGTCGGCGCCCGAGAATCCCGGAGTCTGGCGGGCCATCAGGTCGACGTCGACCGTGTTGTCCATCTTAAGCGGCCTCATGTGCACCAGGAATATGGCTTTTCTCTCGCCGAGGTCGGGGAGGTCTACGTGTATCTGGCGGTCGAAGCGGCCCGCACGCAGCAGAGCCTTGTCGAGGATGTCCACGCGGTTGGTGGCGGCCAATACGATCACGCCGCTGTTGGGGCTGAATCCGTCCATCTCGGTGAGCAGCTGATTGAGCGTGTTCTCGCGCTCGTCGTTGCCGCCCATCGACGGGTTCTTGCCGCGGGCGCGGCCCACAGCGTCTATCTCATCGATAAAGATGATGGAGGGAGCTTTCTCCTTGGCCTGGCGGAACAGATCGCGCACGCGGCTGGCGCCCACGCCCACGAACATCTCGACGAAATCACTGCCCGAGATGGAGAAGAACGGCACGTCTGCCTCGCCGGCCACAGCTTTGGCCAGCAGCGTCTTGCCTGTGCCCGGAGGGCCGACAAGCAGCGCTCCGCGGGGTATCTTGCCGCCCAGATCCGTGTATTTCTTGGGATTCTTAAGAAAGTCCACTATCTCCTGCACCTCGCGCTTGGCGCCTTCCTGACCGGCAACGTCCTTGAACGTGACGTGCTGTTTGCCCTGCTGCTTCTCGAAGAGCTGGGCCTTGCTCTTGCCCACGCTGAACACGCCGCCGTTACCGCCGCCGCTACCCATGCGCCGCATGAAGTAGAGCCACAGGCCGATGAACAGAAGTATGGGTAGGATGTTGAGGATGATGTTCCACATCATGTTGGAGTCCTGAACATAGGTCACAGTCCCCTTGAAGTGGCCGGCCTTGGTCTCGGCGTCCAGCCGCTCCTGCAGTTTGTCGAGCGAGCCGTAAGTAGTGGATACTGTCGGGTTCTTACCGGTCTCTTTCGAGGTCTCGTGGAAGACGTCCTGTATGTGCTTCCCTTCGACAAACATCTTGAGCGTACCGTCGCTCTTGTTCACCTCAAGACGGTGGGCGTAGCCCCTGGAGAGGTATTGCGTGAAGACGGAGTAGGATACGTTTTTGTCTACGCCTGTGCCACCTCCGCCGGTGAAAAACAGCACCAGCAGCACGCCTATTATAATAGCGTATACCCAGTTGAGGTTGAACTTGGGCATGTTCTGCTGCGGTGGCCTCTGCATATTATTTCTCTGATTCATCTCTTTCTGTTAGTCAATGTTGGGAATGGATGTAAGTGTAGCGTCAGCCCACAAGTGCTCCAGGTCGTAGAACGCTCTCTCCTCGGGCTGGAAGATGTGCACGAAGATGTCGCCGTAGTCCATCGCTATCCACAGGCCGTTCTCTATGCCTGAGGTGGAAAACGGTTTCGTGTCGCACTGCTCCCTGACCTTATCACCCACGGAGCGGGCTATGGCCGTTGTCTGATTGGCCGTTGTGGCCTGACATATCACGAAGTAGTTGCACACGCCAGTGTTTATCTTGCTCATGTCTGCTACCACTATGTCCTTGCCCTTCTTGTCCTGTATGCCGTTGATAATACTTTTCAGAAGCTTTTGTGTATCGTCCATTCAATCAAATTTATTTGCAAAGGTAGATTTTTATTCTGATATACTCCATCGTTATTTTCGTAAATAGGTAGAAAGAAATCAAAAATCTAAAAATTCGGATGTACCTGTAAATTTTCTGCCATATTATTTTGCTCATTCGAAAAAGAGCTGTACCTTTGCACTCAGAAACAAGGACGATGTCCTGAGGCTCTGGAGGAGCTTCGAATAGTTTGGGATATGGTGTAATGGTAACACAACAGATTCTGGTCCTGTTTTTCCTGGTTCGAATCCGGGTATCCCAACAAAGATGAAGTTAGGCCAACATCAGTGGGCCTAACTTTTTTGATTGCGCTCATTCCCTTCTTACTTTTGCCTGCTATATCACACACCATAACATCGCTGCGCGAAGCGTGTGATTGTGCTCCACCTGACTTTTATCGGAGAGTGAAATTATAAGAGATGAGTGAGTATGTGCACTCAGCATAATCAATACGGCCTGCGCCCTCTCTTCTGAGAAAGATGGCGCAGGCCGTATGTCGTATCAGATGTCTGTCGCAGTATTGTCGTCTACAGCTTCACTGTCACCTCGGCGGGGAAGGCATAGCGCTCGTCGCACCGCAGACGGAGGTTGCTCTCGATGTTCCCGCGTGTACGCTTCACCAAGCCTTTAAAGAGCGTGCGCCCCTGATAGACTACTGTTACCGGCCTGTCGAGATCCATCATCGTGTCGTTGAGGCAGATCGTCAGCGTCGGGTAGTCGCACCGCTCGATGTTAATGGTGTTGTCCCCGCTGTAAGAGACCACTACCTCTTTGCCGCGCTTTATCTGTGCGCTGTCGATGCGCAGCCAGTAGAACGCGGGCTTGCACACTTCCTCCTGCCGCCAGACTACTTTTTGTGGGTAGGGGTTGCGGCGGTATTTAGCCATCCATTCCACGGCCATCGTGTCCACGCGGTCCATCCAGTGGGGCTTGCCTTTCACAATCTGTCCGTAATGGATATATCCGCCCGGGTCCTGACGCTGCAGCGAGTCGAGCGTGGCTATGTGCTGCGCATCGAGAACATTCCGATGGTAAGCGCTGTCGAGCTCCCCGCACCATATCATAAAAGGAGTGTTCCTCAGGTTCACCATGCTCACGTCTCCCGGATGTCCGGCCATCATCGACGCCGCCGCCCAGGTGTCGGCCATGCGCGGGGCGAGGCGCCAGACGCCGTCGCCTCCGGCGGAATATCCCATGATGTACACCTTGTCGGGGTTGACGTCCATGTAGTCCACACAGAAGTTTATGAGATCTCTGTAGCATCCGTCGGTAAGGGGCTTGCAGTGCATGTCCCAGTCGTTGTAGGGCGCGCGGGGACAGAGGTAGACGCCCTCATGCGGAGTATAGAGCCGCCACTGATTGCGCCACTGGCTGTCGTTGATGTCCTTAGGCACATTGCCGCCGCCATGAAGCGAGATGTACAGCGAGCGCCCGTCTGCCGGTTTCTCACCGAATGTCTGCCAGTGGATGGGCATGGTCAGCGAGTCATAGCGCACGGCCTGATCGGCGATGATGTATGCCAGCCGCGCTTTCTCCGCCTTGTGCCAGGCAGCTACGATCTCCTGCGTGGCTTTGCGGGCCTGACTACAGCTGAGGCCTTTATTATTGTTGACGGCGCCGATGGTCAGGCAGGACAGATACAGGGCCAGTATGGCAATGATCTTTATCATACGAATTTATCTCTTCGCACTCATCTTAAATTCGAGCGTGCCTCCGTTCATGATCTGCTGCTGGGTCAGCTTCCAGTCCTTGATGGCTTTGCCGTTAAGCTTCACGCTCCTGACATAGATGTCCTTGTCCGTCTTGTGGGGCGCCCTGATCGCGAATGTCTTCCCGTTTGCGAGGTGGATCGTCGCATTGTTGAACAGAGGCGTGCCGATGACGAAATCATTGCTGCCGGCGTTGAAGGGGTAGAAGCCGAGCGAGGAGAAGATGTACCACGCCGACATCTGGCCGCAATCGTCGTTGCCCGCATAGCCGTACGGTTTGTCGTTGTAGAACTTGGAGCGTATCTTCGCCACCATCTCCTGCGTCTTGTCGGGGCGGCCTGCGAAGGTGTAGAGGTAGGCCGTGTGGTGGGAGGGCTCGTTGCCGTGGGCGTATTGTCCTATAAATCCTGAAGCGTTGCCGTTGATGTCCGAGGGGCGTGTGCTATCGTTGAAATTCTGGTCGAGCTTTTTGATAAACTTGTCCCTGCTGCCGAAGAGAGAAATCAGGCCCTGCGGGTTCTGCGGCACAAACCACATATACTGCCAGGCGTTGCCCTCGGTGAACGGGTTGCCTCCGTTAGCCCCGTATTTGTATGGGTCGAAGGGCCTTATCCAGTTGCCCTTCTCGTCCTTGGGCGCGAAGAAGCCTATCGACGGGTCGAAGAGGTTGCGGTAGTATTCGCTCCGCTTGTAGAAGCGGTCTGCGATGTCTGCGCGGCCGAGCTTTTGGGCCACGGCATATACACACCAGTCGTCGAAGGCCTGCTCGAGCGTTATCGAGACCGACTGTGTCTGCAGCGGTTCGGGCATGTAGCCGTATTTCTCCCATATCTCAAACGGCGAATTGAGGTGCGAGCGGGTGCTGCTCTCCACCATGGCTCTGAGCGCTGCCTGCGGGTCGACGCCGGGGATTCCGGTGAGCACGGCGCGGGCGAGGACGGGCATAGCGTGATTGCCTATCATACAGTAGTTGTCCTGACCCCAAAGATCCCAGATGGGCAGGTAGCCGTACGACTGCTGGTGGATGATCATGGCGTTGACCAGCTGAGCCGTCATCTGCGGGTCGAGCAGGTTGTAGAGCGGCTGCGTGGCGCGGAATGTGTCCCACAGCGAGAAGGTGGAGTAGTAGTTCTGCCCCTTGGGCAACTGCTTCACTTCATAGGTTGTGGTGACATAGCGGCCGTCGACGTCGTTCATGATGTTTGGCTGCACATAGTTGTGATAAAGCCCGGTATAGAAGATGCGTTTCTGCTCGGGAGTGCCGTCGATGTCTATCTGCGCGAGGCGTTTCTCCCACTGGTCGTGAGCGGCCTTGCGATAGGCGTTGAAATCCCAGGATGCGGCCTCGGCGCGGAAGTTGCGGTCGGCGCCTTCCGAGTCGACGGTCGAGAGCGCCGCCTTGGCCATGAGCGTGCCTCCGCTGCCCTTAAACTCCAGTCCGAGGCGCAGGTCGCTGCCGTTGGCAATGTCGGTCGAGGCATAGTTGCGCGTGGCGTCCATCATGGTGTGGTGTGTGAACGGCTCGGAGAACTCGATGCGGAAGTACACGCGGCGCAGCTTGGCCCATCCTGTGTGGAGGCGGTAGCCCACGATGGTGTGGTCGTCGACGATCTTCATCTGGCCCTGTATCACACGGTCGCCCTTGGTCATTTTGGCGAGGTCCACCACGACGTTCTTAGGCTTGCCCGCGGGGAATGTGTAGCAGTGTATGCCGGCGTGGGCTGTGGCAGTGAGCTCCACCTTGACGCCAGGCGTGAGCAGGTTGACCCAGTAGTAGCCCGGCTCCGCGCCCTCCTGCTCGTGGGAGAAAGTGGAGGAGTAGCGGTAGTGGGAGATGAAATCGGGCGTCAGCGCCGTGGTCGTTGGCATGAGTGAGACATCGAAGAGGTCGGTGCAGCCCGTGCCGCTGAGGTGGGTATGTGTGATGCCGTAGATGGTGTTCTTGTTATAGTCGTAGCCCGAGCACGGATCCCAGGTCACGTAATATTCGGTCTCGGGGCACAGCTGGACGAGCCCGAAAGGCACGCAGGCCCCGGGAAATGTGGAACCGGACAGAGCGCCGGTCGCGTCCGTCTGGGTGCCGATAAACGGGTTGACGTACTGCGTGTGGTCGTCTGCAAAAATGTTCGAGGTCAGCAATAAGGTTATTGCCAGTAATACAAGTCTCTTCATAAAAACCGATTATATGTAATGTTTTAAAACATTCTCTTTACAAAGTTACATAAATGACCTGAAAGCCCAAAATCTAACATAGCTTTTTGTCAGACTTTTGCGTGTGTCACATGACTTTATTGTTTATCGCGGTCGTCCTGTTTTTTCTATGTCCTGATGCGATTGCTTGGACGAAGTCAGGAACGGTCATTCATATCTATTGCATTGAATTCGTAGATAGAAGGCGGCGCCAGAGCTTTGGTCACATGCAGGCGAATCTTAGAGGCTTTGTATGAATAGGGAAAACGGATGACTTTGCAATCTCCCATCGGTTCGTCGCCGACATATATGGGTAGCCACTCTCCGTTTTTGTATACGTCAATGGTATGGGCCTGAATCCTGTTGCGACGTGCAGTCGAGAATCCGTCGCCGCCGTCGGTCACGTCTTGATATTCATAGATAGCTATCTTATTAAAAGCCTTTCCGGAGTCCAGGCTCACAGTAAGAGTGGCCAGAGTGTCGACAGAAGCCCAGCGGCTGTCCATTCCTCCGTCCACAGCCTTCTGTGCACCATAGTGCTGAAGGTCGTTGTTCCACACCGATGTGGCCTCGGCCGGAGAGTTAATCGAAATAAATTTTCCGTTGCGCGGCAATGGCTTGCCCGGCTGGAGGTGCAGCCTTTGTCCGAGACTGATGATGGTGTTAGCCACATTCTCGCGTATGCGACCTGTTCGGTCTGGCGGAATGTCTACCACGAGACTATTATGATTGTCAGTGCTCCAGTAGAATAATTCTTCGAGCTCATCCAGATCCCTCATGGGCATAGGTGTGCTCTTCTCAAACCATGTCCAGCGTTTGCTGATGCAGATGGTATGCTCGAAGGGCAGATAGTAAGATTTGCCGTTATGAATATACTGCTTCTTGTCAGCTTTGTTATCAATTTTCGGGTCCCAAAGCCGGAAGTCGCTGGGGAAGCATTGGAAAAAATACTTGTTGTCTACCACCATAGAGTCGGGTGGCGCGTAACGTCGGTTCTTCTCATTAAGCACTATTGTATGATTGATGCCAACGGCACAATGAGGCTGAAGTTTCTTTACCAGTTTATATACTCTGGGAATGTCCCAATCTTCTACCTTGCGATCCCATTCGCCGTCGAGCCATAACTCGCAGACTTCTCCATAGCCGGTGAGCAGTTCGGTGAGTTGCTTGCACATATAGTCTGTATACTTTTTGGGGTTCTTGTCCTTGTAGGAGGGAGCTGAGCGGTCCCAAAGCGAATAGTATATGGCGAACTTGAGGCCATGCTTCTTGCAAGCCTTAGCCACGGCACCCACTACATCGGTTTTCACGGGGGATGAGGCTACGTCGTAGGTGGTATATTTGCTGTCCCACATACAGAAGCCGTCATGGTGCTTGGTCACTAGCAGGACGTAGCGGAATCCGGCGTCGCGGGCTACCCTTACCCATTGGTCGCAGTCGAGCTTTGTGGGGTTGTACGCCGTGGCGGGTATCGAGCCGTCCGACCACTCAACATCCTTAAACGTGTTGGGCCGAAGTGAATAAACATGCCGTAACCGCGGTCTATCAAATTCTGTTGACACTTGTTTGGCGTCGTTGCCGGTGTCAGTTCCTGAGCCTGCATGCAGCCCGGGGCAGAAGCAGAAAAGCCAGCAAGGCAAGCGCGCCTTGCATTATCAGTTGTTCCTTCTTCATCTATAGTTTATAATATCATGAGCGCATTGATATAAAGGCGTAGAGGGCCTTCTCGTCTCATTAGCGGTGCCCTGGTACTACGATGGTCGTTTCGACAGTTATCTTTTGGCATCTTGGTAATAGGATCTTACCTCTTATCATCTACGAAACAGGGCTTTTGTACCACCAAGCCAATCAGGTTCCTCTTATTCTATCACTGCTGCGAAGCCGCCGTTGCGGACCATCGGGCAGTCGATCTTCGTGCTGTTGTTGACGGTCATCGTCTTCGTGGCATAGTCCATGGCCTGCCTCGAGGCGTTTGCTCCGTCATAGAAGAGCTTCATCTGATAGTTCTTCCCAGCTGGCAGAAAGCTCAGATCCAGAGTGTAGTGGTCTGTCTTGTCTTCTCCGTCGCGCATGGCGCCGACGAACCACCGCTTACCGTCTCTGCGGGCTATAACCATTTTCTTCCCGACCGTTGCATCGAGCACGCGGGTCTCGTCCCACTGCACGGGCACCGATGCTATAAACCGGCCGCACTCCTCATTCTTGTAATATTGTACGGGATTGTCGGCCAGCATCTGCAGCCGGCTCTTAAAGATCACATACTGGGCCATGTTGAAGCATCGTGTGCCCATCGAGGCCGAGTTGGGACGGATGGAATAGTAGCAGTCGGGCTGCATGTTGATCATGGCGCCTGGCGTGAAGTCCATTGCTCCCACCGCGTTGCGGATGAACGGCAGGTAAAGAATGTTGGCCGGTTTGCATCCGCCCATCTGCTCCAGTCCGAGCACTCCTTCGTAAGAGAGCAGGTTGGGATATTTGTATTCCAGTCCCGACGGCGTGAACGATCCGTGGAAGTCGACCATCAGATGATGCTCCGCTGCAGCCTTGGCCGTGCGCTCGTAGAAATTGACCATCCACTGATCGCTATGGTCCATAAAATCAATTTTCACGCCGGCCACACCCCAGTTGCTGAATTGTTTGAAGAGGTCGGGATGGTGCTCGACGCATTGCCAGGTGAGCCAGAGGAATACGCCTACGCCCTTGCTCTTGCCGTAGTCTATCACCTCTTTCAGATTGAGATCGTCATTGGGAGTAAAGGGATCGGTGGTGTTCTTCGCCCAGCCTTCGTCCAGCAGAATATATTCTATACCGAATTTCGAAGCGAAATCTATATTATATTTATATGTATCGGTGTTGCAGCCGGCCTGGAATTTCACATCAGGGCCGTAAGGAATGTTGCCGTTCCACCAGTCCCACGCTACCTTGCCCGGGCGAACCCACGAGGCATTGCCGATGGCGTTCGGCTCTGCAAGCTGTTGTGCCTCATCCTGGGCCAATATTTCACGGGCATCGCCCACTACGAAATACCTCCAGGGGAATGCCCTGTTGCCGTAAGTCTTTGCGATGTAGTCGGCCTCCTGCGTGATTTTCAGACCACGGTCGCCATTGTCATCCCATTTGAGCATAGCCTTGGGGAAGGTGCCTGTGATGCATTCCTTACCGTCGATGTTGCTGCCCTTGTAGAACATGCGCGGATAGTCGAGTACGGCGGTCTCGGCTATCAGCACATTGATATTGCTGCCGTCCTTGCCGCTCAGCAGCAGGGGAGTGGTAGCCATTTTGCTCTTGCCCATCCACTCGGCGGCGTCCATATGCAGATATCGCTCTTCGTAGGATGTACCGAATCCTCCGGTTTCCTGCACGTGAGCGGTGAAAGAGGTGAGGGGCTGGAAGCAGAATCGCTCGTCCTCCACCTCTACATCACGCTTGGCGCTGCCGACAAACCGGTATGCCACTGCATAGTCGGACAATCTGATCTCAAGCACGAGGTTGCCTTTGAGCCGCAGCAGCATTTTGGAATACGCGTCTTGCGTGTATTTCTTACCGAATGCGCTGGTCGCAGCGGCCTGTTTCACTGCGCTCTTCTTGCAGGAGACGATGGTGCGCAGAGCTTTGGAGTCGTATCCCTTGATGTTCAGCCCCAGGTCGTTGACGGCGAACAGCGGTTGCCCTTTATAAGTGGTCGTGAGGTTGATGGCCTTGTTGTTGTCCTCCACGGTCAACGTCAGACCGCCATTGGGGGATGATAATTGGTACGTCTTGGCCGAGGCCATGCACATTGTGAGCAGGCATCCTAATGCGATGAGGATGCTTTTGAGATTGCTACTTTTCATACTTTATTTTATTGTTGTTCTGTTCGTTTCTAATGCGTTTCTTCTTGGCGCATGTCATGGTGCAGGCGAACTGACTTCATGTCGCTTCTTCGGCAAGGCATAGCGGCCGGCACGTTATATCGTTTTCGTTTCGCTGGCAGTCTACTGGATGATATACAATTATCTTTAACAGATTATTTGCAAAGATAAACAATTTGTTTCTGAAATGTGCTACAAATTCTCTTGTTCTGCCAATAAAACCCGGGAGTGAGCATGCGATTTTGTTTCATCCGCCCGCGTTGGATAGTTCACTGCAGTCGCATTGAGGGTACTACTTGTTCGGTTTATGATTGCCTCTTATGCAAGTTGCCGCTCTTATGCCACGCCGCTATAAATTCACCCACGAAAAACCTTCTCGCATATGCGGGAGGATTTTTGAGAAATGCATACACGATGTTTCCTGAAAAAGGGAAATATGTCCGTATGCTCCGGCAGTATACAATCTGAAGGCGCTAACCGACGACATAGAGGCGATTTTCTGCCCCTTGTAACTATGTGGAAATCAGTGCCCAGATGAAGGCCAAAATTATGTTTGAGACGAGTTGAAATACCTCAAATGTAATTTTACTCGTCTCAAATGTAATTTTCGGGTTGTGCGGAAGTTTTTTTGAGAAGTGGCGGATGCCTTTTCAAATAACGGGGTAAAAGGCTATTGTTACGGACAGCAAATTTATCCCGGCGGGGCCGGAGATTGAGGACGTATATTATAGGATATCTTTCCCGCGCATAACGATAGCCCCGCCCACTCTTGCGGCGCCTCCAATGGGCCGTTTTGTACCCCTTGTAAGTACGTGTAAATCAGCGCTCCCGGAAGGCCAAAATTATGTTTGAGACGATTTGAAATACCTCAAATGTGATTTTACTCGTCTCAAATGTAATTTTCGGGTTCTGCGGAAGTTTTTTTGAGAAGTGGTGGATGCCTTCTCAAATAACGGCGGAAAAGGCTATTGTTTCGGACAGCAAATTTATCCCGGCGTAGCAGGGAATTGAGGACATCTGTACTTGGAAATCTTGTATCGTTTTGCGCGAAGACTGGCTGGGAGGGCCGCTGCCTCAGCGGCCGCCAGCCGCCGCGAAAGAGTGCGCTGAGGATTGTGCGAAACGAGTTTCAAGCCCTTTTCAAATACCTTAAAATCAGCCTCTGCGAGGCGGAAAAATTCTACTGCGAGATAAATTATTTTATCTACGAGTTAACGAGTCGTCTACTACGAGATAAATTTTTTTATCTGCGAGTAGAATTTTTTCTTCTTCGACGAGGTTTTTGTCTTCTCTCACGAGAGTTCATTTTTGTCCCGTGAGAATCACCTTTCACCCGCATGACAATTCTTTCCATTCCCCAGAAAGTTTACCGGACAGAAATAATTTTGATATAGTTAGTAACGGCGGTTGACCAGCTTTTATCGGTGGTAGATTTCCCGTCAGGATAATCTGTGAAATATGCATGAGAGAAGCTTATTCCCTTTTGGGGGAAGCGACAGCCGGAGCAAGCCGGAGTGGTGAAGGTGCACAATAAAACCAAATACAAGGCATCGGTTTTGACGCGATGCCTTGTATATATAAGAGGTGTACCTTGTCTTAGTTACGCCAAGGTGTGTCGCTGCCGGCGTTGTGTAAACGCGCCGGAGCAGGAGCTTGTCAAAGATTGCGGATCCAGATGTTGCGGAAGCTGATGGGCTTGCTGCCGTCGCCGTGAGCCTGAAGCAGGATTGGGCCTGCGCCGTGCTTCACGGTACGCGGGAGTCCGATGAATTCCGTCGTGCCGAGGATCTCAGTGTTGTTCTGCACTACGACGCCGTTGTGGATCACCGTGACGCGGGGACGGTTGCGGTATGTGCCGTCGGCCTTGAAGTCGGGAGCCTTGTAGATGATGTCGTATACATTCCACTCGCCGGGCTTGCGCATGGCGTTTGCCAGCGGTGCTGACTGCTTGTAGATGCTGCCTGCCTGACCGTTGACATAGGTCTTGTTATTGTAGCTGTCCAGTACCTGTACCTCGTACATGCCCTGAAGGTAGACGCCGCTGTTGCCGCGGGCCTGATCGCTGCCCTCAATGTCCTTGGGGATGCGCCACTCGATGTGCAGCTGGAAGTCGTTGAATGTGTCCTTCGTCCTGATATCGCCTTTGCTCTTGTCCACGGTTACCGCACCGTCCTTTACCGTCCATTCTGCCGGTCCGCCCTTGGTGTTCTCCCATTTCGACAGGTCCTTGCCGTCGAACAGGACTATGGCGTCCGAGGGTGCTGTGAAGCCGCCGCCCTTCAGGTCTGTGCCGGGCGTTACGACGGGCACTTCCGGCGTGTAGAACTCGGTCATGTCATGCGTCATCTTGTTGTTCTGCGCCCCGGCACTGATGCACATGAGAATCATTGCTGAGGTTGCTAATTTCTTATTCATGTCTTTATATTTAGTGTTGATCGTTTATCTATACTAAAAGCGTTTTGCAGGATTGCCCCGCAAAACGCTTTCGATATACTTTCGTCTGATGTTACTTGAGTATCTTAACCTTTACGTTGCGATACCATACATCGTCTCCGTGATCCTGGAATCCGATGTAACCCTCATGCTTGTCGCCGCCCATGTTGAGCAACAGTTTGTAAGCGATGGGGAAGTCGCCGTCAGCCTTGAACTTGCTGTTGTCAAGCATCTCCTTCCATTTCGGTGTCCAGAGGTGATATTCTACAACGTTCTTGCCGTTCTGGCCGTGGATAACAGTGCCCTCGAATACCATGATCTTGGCTGTGTTCCACTGTCCGAAAGGCTTTGCATTCTGCGGCTTTGCCGGAATCATGTCGTAGAGAGAACCAGACTGGCGGTTGCCGTCCACACCGAGCTGTGCGTCGGGGTGATTTGCATTGTCCAGTACCTGATACTCAGATGCAGACTGCCAGATGGGGATGAACTCCTCCTTGCCGTTCTGCGGAGTGGTCACTTCCTGAGCGAGGTAGAACACGCCGGAGTTACCGCCCTTGGAGATCTTGTACTCGAAGTCGAGCTCGAAGTTCTTAAACTTGTGGGCAAAGATCAGGTCGCCGCCATTAACGCCGCCGCCTTCGCCGTTACCGGAGCCCTTCAGATGGATAGCGCCATCGTCTACGTTCCAGTCGCTGCCGGGTTTGTCCTTACCGTAGCAACGCCAGCCGGTGAGAGTCTTGCCGTCAAATATGGTGATGAAGCCGTCCTTGTCTTTGGGCAGTTTGCTTATATCAAACTGGGGCTTCTCAACAACTGTGTAGGCAGCAGTGTCCTTCGACGCGCTGGAGTCTGTGCTGCATGTGCAGTTCTGGCATCCGCAATTGCAGTTGCATTTTCCTCCGCATGAAGCCAATAGTAAAGCTGCGAAGGCAGATACGAATAAATACGAATGTTTCATTTGTGATAAATTAGATGTGGGTTATTTTAGGATTTTGATTTTGATGTTCTTATACCATACATCGTCGCCGTGATCCTGCAGACCGATAAGCCCTTCGTGATCGGGGCCGCCTGCTTCAGAGAGCGCATTGAAAGCTTCAGGCCATGCCTTTTCGCCGAACTTGCTTGTCTGGAGCAGCTTTATCCACTCAGGTGTCCACAGCTTGTACTCGAGCACCTTTACCCCATTCTGATAGTGGGTCACTGTGCCGTTGTAGACCCTGATCACCGTGTTGTTCCACTCCCCGAACGGTTTTGCGTTCTGGGGCTTGGCCGGGATAAGGTCATAGAGAGATGTGGACTGGCGGTCGCCGTCCTTGCCGAGCTTGGCGTCGGGATGATTGGCGTTGTCGAGCACCTGGCTCTCAAGGGCCGACACTACGATCGACTCCAGGTCGCCGTTGCTGTTGCTCAGCTCCTGAGCGAGGTAGAAGATGCCGGAGTTGCCACCCTTGCAGATCTTCCAGTCGATGGAGAGCTCAAAGTTTTTGAACTTGTGGGCAAAGATGATGTCTCCGCCCTCTTTTCCTTTGCGCTTCTCCTCCGGAGTCTGATTGCCCATGAAGTGGATGCATCCGTCCTCAACGACCCATCTGGAGGGAATGTAGTTTTTGCCATAACCTCTCCAGCCGGCCATTGTCTTGCCGTCGAAGATTGAGATATAACCCTTTCTGTCAACGGGGAAATAGTGGATGTCCCACTTCTCCGGGCCCTGAAATCCCTGAGAGCAGACTATCTTTACGGTGCCTTTGTCAGCAGACTTTTTGGACGCGGCATTGGCATTCGGCATCAGAGCCGCTGCAAAAACGGCAGAAGCGAATATTACATGTGCCAGTTTCATTGCTTTCTCCTAGTTTATTTAGGCGGGCATGTCAGGCAACTTCCAGCCCTGACGATAAACGGGCTTGATAAGCTTGGCTGCATATTCGTTGGCATCTACGGGGTCGCTGTAAACGCGGTCGAATGTAGGATTGCCGTCGGTGATCTTGAACTTGTCCTCTACAACGCTTCTGATCTTGGCGCTTGCGGGAATGTTGGTGAACTTCATGTTCTCTCCGTCCCAGTCGAGCCACTGGCCGAGGTCCTGCAGACGTGTAGCTACAACGCCCATCACAACCATCTCGTTGAGCGGTCCGGCCTCTGCGAAGCAGGATGCAGTCTCTATGCGGTTCTCGGGGCTTTCCTTGCAGGCGCGTATCCAGTCCTGCTGATGATTGTCGTTCTTTACGATGCGGCACAGCTCGGGAACGTGGGGCTTGCGGCCGGAAACGAGGAACGGGTTCTGTCCCCAGCTACCTACTATCATAGTGTCTTTGGTACCGTAGAAGATGCAGGCTCCGTCTTCAGGCAGATGCTGTCCTTCGGGCAGGTGCAGGTTGACAGGAATGTCGGGCTTCAGACCACCGTCGTACCAAGTCAGTTCGCAGGCAGGCAGAGCGAGCTTCGGCATATTGGGTCTTGCAGCGAAGCGGTAGGTCACCTTCTGAGCCGTCGGGCATGCGTCGGACATCAGCATCGTGGAGCTGCCCAGCACCTGTGTCGGATAGCCGAGGTTAAGGCCCTTGAAGGCTACCTGCAGAATGTGATTGGCCATGTCGCCGAGAGCGCCGGAACCGAAGTCCCACCAGCCGCGGAAGTTCCAGGGCGTGTAAGCGGGGTTGTAGTCGCGGAATTTAGCCGGGCCGATAAATGCGTCCCAGTTGAGCGTAGAGGGCACAGCCACTTTCTCTTTAGGAGCAGCCATTCCCTGCGGCCAGATAGGACGGTTGGTGTAAGCTTCCACCTTGGTCACTTCACCGATCTCGCCGTTCCAGAGCCAGTTGAGGGCCTGACGTGTACCTGTGCCGCTGGCGCCCTGATTACCCATCTGCGTAGCGACTTTATACTTCTTGGCGAGCTTAGCCAGAAGGCGGCTCTCGTATACATAGAGGGTCATAGGCTTCTCAACGTACACGTTCTTGCCGGCTGTCATAGCGTCGGCAGCGATGATGGCATGTGTGTGGTCAGCGGTAGCGACCATGACACCATCGGCGCTCTTAAGCATCTCGTCGTACATCTTGCGATAGTCGTTGAAACGCTTTGCCTTGGGATATTTGTCAAATATGTGCTTGGCATATTTCCAGTCTACATCGCACAGACCGATAATGTTTTCTGTTTCCATGGCGCTCAGGTCTGCTGCACCTCTGCCGCCGATACCTACACCAAGGATATTCATTTTGTCGCTGGGCGACTTATGTCCGTAAGTCTTGCCCAGTACACTGCTCGGCACGATACTCGGAGCGATGATCATGCCGGCCATAGCGGCACTTCCTTTTTTCAGGAAGTCTCTTCTCGAAATTTTGCTCATAATTTTGATTTTTGGTTAGATGTCTGTATCTATATTAGTAATTATTATTGCCTTATGATTATCAATACTCTTTCCTGTGAAGAAGTCCGTAGCCGTCTTTCAGGTTGCGACGATGCTCGTGTATTTCTTCCAGCGTTTCCAGATCGCCAATTGCGGGGAGGTCGTGCGTCTTGCTGTCCTCGAAAAACTTCCAAGCGTATTCCGAAGCGATGGCGGAGTCGCGCATCGTGGGGAGATTGGGGTCGAGAACGCCCTTGTCTATGCTCTCCGAGAAGCGGTTGAGCATAGTGTCGATATTCTTGCCGCCAAAGGGCTGACGGGTCAGAATGGTGTTGTTGATGCCGTGGAGGTCGACGATGGCTGTCTTGAAATCATGCGTCATGCGGACGATGCCTTTCGTGCCTATCAAGTCTGTATAGGAGAGGTGTGTCTGGTCCTTGGAGAGCTGACCGTAGACAAATCCCTGCGTTATGTCGAAGACTATGCCGTTGGCAAATGTCCCGTGGCACTGCACCCACCAAGGATCTTTATAGTTCCACATACGGATGCCCTGTGCGTGCCATGTCTTGTAATCGGACTGGGCATACCAGCGTGCAATGTCGACATAGTGCATGCCGCAGTCGTGGAATGCCGGCCCTTCGTATTCGTGACCTTCGCCGGGAGCGAGTCCGGGGGTCATATGGCAGATGCGTATTATAGCCAGTTCGCCCAGCTCACCCTCGTCGATATACTTTTTCATGAGGTGGTGATACCAAGAGTTACGCAGGTAGAGATTGACCGTAGCCAGACAGTCGGAATTCTCTACCACATTGACCGAGTCCCATTCCCTCTGAAGGGTGTCGCCAATAGGTTTTTCTGATATGATATGCTTGTGGTATTTTGTAGCTTTGAGTATCTGTTCGTGACGTACATTGGCCAGTGTGCACAGAGCCACGGCGGCAACGCTTTCGTCCTGAAAGATTATATCCTCGTCGGATACTATATTAGAGTCGGGCGACTGAGTCTTGGCATAAGCGCGTGCGTCGGGATTAACGTCGCATATATACGCTACCTCCCAGTCTGGGCAGAAAGACTGGAGATAATGCACGTATTTAGCGCCCATTCTGCCATATCCTATTACGCCGATTTTCTTTTTAGAGCCCATAGATTATAATTAATATGATATTATCGTAGCTAAATTAATAATTTGTTTCTGAATACTTGGAATAGATTGAGAACTTTTTGATTTGCCTTTTGTTATTGATGATAAAGGAATTGCATGGCTGTCATAGCTGAATATCCGTTTGTCACACAGTGTTTGCAAATTGTCATGAGTCTTCCTCCTTCGGTGCGGGCTTAACCAAAAATGCGCTTAGTTCCCACAAGATGTAAATGGGCAGGAATACCGCCGTGAGAGTGAACGGATCCGAAGAAGGAGTGATGATGGCAGCTACCAGCAGCAGGACCACGATGGCGTGCTTGCGATATTTCTTGAAGAAACTGCGGTTCAGCAATCCGAGCTTGGAGAGCAGGGCAGAGAGAAGCGGCAGCTCAAAGATTATGCCCATCATGAACACAAGCATCAGGAAGTTGCTCATGTAGGAGTCGAGGGACAGCTGATTGGTAATGTCGGGACTGATCTGGTAGGTGTATAGGAAACGCAGCGTGAGCGGGAACACGAGTGAATAGCCCACGAAGCAACCGAGGAAGAACATCACCGTTCCGAAAATAAACGCCCTCTCCGTGCCTCTCCGCTCGTTGGTGTAGAGCGCGGGGCAGACAAAACGCCAGATCTCGAAGACAATGTAGGGAAATGCAACGAGGAGCGCGAGCCAGAAGGACAGCGATACCTGCAGAAAGAACTGCGACGGCAGCCGGATATTGATGATATTGACATTAAACGGCTTGTCGAAGTCATCCGGAGCCAGAGGTATCCAGCTGCTTATTTTGGCGAGAAAGCGGTATAGGAAAAAGTCGGTACGGCAGGGGGCCATGATGACGTGCTTAAACAGCCAAGGGATAAAGGCAAAGCTGCCGATGACAAGTATGCCTATAGCTATAAAACACCTTATCAGCATCCATCGGAGAGCCTCTAGGTGGTCCCAGAAAGTCATCTCGGGAAGGTTCTCTTCCTCCTCTTCATGTTGTGTTTGCTGGTTCACAAGAGTTCGCAGTTATTCCTTACGCTCTGTCCCGGTCTGGCAAAAAAGCTCCGGCAGGTCAGTGCGCGTCTTCTGTTTTGTCCTTTTCGTTTTGTTCACTATCTTGCTTGGGCGTATCTACCGGGTCGGTGTTGATGTCCTTTTTGATCTCTTCCTCGACACCGTCCAGTCCCTTTTTGAAGTCGTGTACGCCTTTGCCCACGCCCCTCATAAATTCGGGGAGCTTCTTACCGCCGAAGAGTATCAGCACTACGATGGCGATAATGATTATTTCAGGCATTCCTAAGTTCATAGCCGCAATAAATGATATAAATTGGTCTGAAAGTGTAGACATATAAAATTATGCGCAGAGTCAAAGCTGACTGAGCGCATAATCTTATAAAGGGTTTGTCTATTTATTGTAGAGCAGCCATGCATCGGAATACTGGCTGCGCAGCTTGTTCCTGGAGGATACTGCTGCGCTCAGATCGTCGAATGTGGTGGCTATAACGCGATAGAACTTGCGCTGCGGGTTGAGGGCTATCTGTGCGTCGTATCCTGCGTTCTTCAGCTTGGACTGCAGGCCCTGTGCATTGGCCTTGAGCGAGAAGCTGCCGCATACTACGCTGTACTTCTTGAGTCCGGCGCCGTCTATGAGCTGCAGGCTCTCCGACCTTACATTGGCATCCTCCTGAGTAGTGGTGGTCTTTGTCGTAGTAGTGGTGGTAGTAGTCGGCTGTACGGCCACGGTGGTAGGCTGCGTGGGCTGCTGCTCTATAGCCTGCTGCTGCTTGGCTTTTTCATAAGCCTTCTTGTAGGCTGACTCGTGTGACTTACAGGACGTGAAAGCTATGGCTGTACACAGGCACAAAGCTATCGCTACGTATTTTTTCATGATGAATAGTTATTGATTGATTAATGTTTCCGTTTTGTCTGATAATGTAATGCGATTTATCATCTCGTGCGCTACAAAGTTACTATTTTCCTTTCAGATATATCCCTTTTTGTACAGAAAGATTTTCGTTTTCCCTAATTAAATTTCTATTCCCGATTTATTTTGCCGGGGAAATGCTTTGGAATAGAAAAAACATCGTACCTTTGGGACAGAATATCGGATTCATTAAAAACAAAGAACATGAAAGGTTTAAGTATTTTGGCTGCATTTTTAGGCGGCGCCGCAGTAGGCGCTGCATGTGGTGTGTTGTTTGCCCCTGAGAGAGGCGAAGATACACGTGACAGGATTGTTGCTGCACTCCGCAAGCGCGGTATCAATCTGGATCGGAAGCAAATGAACGATCTCGTAGACGACATCGCCGACGAGCTGAAATCTTCTGACAACGATTAAACAGATACGATGTTCTCTACAAATCACAATATCTCGGCTGTTGAAGATTTAATCAAGGAGTTAAAGCACTACTTTGAGCTTCAGAAGAAATATGTGACTTTAGAGTTCGTCTCTAAACTGGTTATCTTGCTATCCACGCTGATATTGGGAACGGTATTGTTCCTTATCAGCGGGGTAGCATTGCTTTTGTTAGCGTTCTGTCTCTCTTCTCTGATAGCCGATTTTTGCGGAAGCCAGACTGTGGGCTATGCTTCGGTTGCCGGACTCTGCGTATTGCTCGTGATAATAGTCTACTGCAATCGCAAACGCTGGATAACCGCTCCGATTATCAGGTTTCTCACCAATCTGTTTCTCACAGACAAGGACGAAAAGAATAACAACGAGGCCTTATGAAGACTACCATAAATGATATCCTGGCCAGGCGCGATGCTACTCTCGCTGAGATTAGAAAAAGCTCGGACAAGATTAAGAAGCAGACGCATGCCCTTTTCTCTCCTCCCGTTTCGCACGGGCGTATGGAGGCGGTGATGAACAATGTCGACCGGGCCGTTGCTATTTATGACGGAGTGATGTTCGGGGTGAAAGTAATGCGTCGCCTCAGAAGAACTTTCCTCAGAAAATAGAGTGAGAATGAAGCGGGGACTGAGAACATTTATTTTAGCCGGACTGTTTGCGCCGGCTTTGTTTTGCGCCTGCGTGCAGCAGTCGTTTGATGACCAGTGTGCGGCGCAGGCTAAGGATTTTACTGACCGGCAGTGCCCGCAGAAGGTTTCCGACGGCGTTATTCTGGACTCGATGACCTATACCAGGTCGCTCAAATGCATATCTTATTATTTCACGCTCGATGGCAAGATAGACGATGCTGCATTCCTGCGCGCCAATCAGAAGACACTTCACGACAAACTGCTGCTGCAGATAGTCAACTCCGTGGAGCTTCGTAAGGTCAAGGAGCATGATGTGATGTTCAGATATGTCTATCTCTCGAAAAAGAGCGGTAAGGAGCTGACCAGCATCACTCTCACCTCCAAGGAGTACGCTAAGGACTGACCGCCAGTCTTACGGTTTCGATTATTAAAGGAGAGTCTTACGGCTCGCCTTTTTGTTTCCCTTTATCTGAACTGATAACTATAACCTATTATTACTGTCCGGTAAACTGTTTTGGGAATGGAAATAATTTAGCTCGCGGTAGAATTAGCCCTTCTGCGGGAATCAGATCCTTAGTTCTTATACGGGCCCCGGGAATGCCTTATGGTCGTCAGAGGTAGCCCTCGGACACTAACTTTGAGCACGCAAACGATGAATATTCCATTCTCCGGAACACTCATTTCCGCACATTCCATAAATCCTCCCGCACACCTTGATACTCACATAGGACCTGAGGGAAATTACATTTGAGATGTTTTAAAACGTCTCAAATGTAGTTTTGACCCTCATATGTGTTCTGATTTCCATATACTTACGAAGGGGCGAAAACCGCCTCCATGTCGTCGGCAGACGTCTCCCGGATATATATTGGCGGGGCATACAGATGGATTTCCCCGTTTTGCGAAACCTCGCGTATGCACACCATAAAACCCCTCCCTCATACCACAAAAACTACAAGGCACCTGAGGAAAAACACATTTGTGATGATTTTCCTCATCTCAAATGTAGTTCTGGCGTAGAAATGGATACTTATTTTCAGTAAGTTGCGAGGGTGCTAAAACGGGCCTTCCGGAAACAATCAGACGCTCCTGAATGCCTGATATAAGCATATTGCTGTCTCCCCGAAGATATAAAGCCGCGGGCTCCGGGATGAGAGCATAAAAAAGCCCCGCACCATTTGGCGCGAGGCTTAATATGTACTTTGGTAACAGGCGGTATTACTTCAGCTCTGCGAAGTACTTGATGGTACGAACCATCTGAGAAGTGTAAGAGTTCTCATTGTCGTACCAGGAAACAACCTGTACCTCATAGGTATCGTCGTCGATCTTCACTACCATTGTCTGGGTAGCGTCGAAGAGTGAACCGTAACGCATTCCGAGAATATCGGAGGAAACGATCTCCTCGTCGTTGTAGCCGAAGCTCTCGTTGGAAGCAGCCTTCATAGCAGCATTGATCTTGTCGGCGGTTACGTCCTTGCCCTTTACTACAGCGTAGAGCAGAGTGGTGGAGCCATCGGGCACGGGCACACGCTGTGCTGCGCCGATGAGCTTGCCGTTGAGCTCGGGAAGTACGAGGCCGATAGCCTTGGCTGCGCCGGAGGAAGCCGGAGTGATGTTGCAGGCACCTGCACGGCTGCGACGAAGGTTACCCTTGCGCTGCGGGCCGTCGAGGATCATCTGATCGCCCGTGTAAGCGTGGATGGTCTGCATGATACCGGTCTGGATGGGGAATGCGTTGTTCAGAGCCTGTGCCATAGGAGCAAGGCAGTTGGTCGTGCAGGAAGCTGCGCTGATGATCTTGTCCTCGGGGGTCAGGGTCTTGTGGTTTACATTGTATACGATAGTCTTCAGGTCGTTGCCTGCAGGAGCTGAGATAACGACTTTCTTGGCGCCGGCCTTCAGGTGAGCCTCGCTCTTAGCCTTGGAGGTGTAGAAACCGGTGCACTCGAGAACAACGTCTACATTAAGGTCGCCCCAGGGCAGGTCTGCTGCGTTAGGCTTTGCGTAGATGGTGATCTCCTTGCCGTCGATAATGATGGAACCGGGAACGGTAACAGTGCGGCCGTCCTCTGCATACTGAGCGTCCTTGTACTCTACAGTGTGCTTCTTGGGCTGGCCGATAATGCCCTGATAGCCACCGTGAGTGGTATCATACTTCAAAAGGTGTGCAAGCATCTTCGGGCTTGTGAGGTCGTTGATAGCAACTACTTCATAACCCTCAGCCTCAAACATCTGACGGAATGCGAGACGGCCGATGCGGCCGAAACCATTAATAGCAACGTTAATCATATCTGTAATGTTTTAATAAGGTGTATACTCAAATTATTACGCTCTTCGAAACTTTATCTCCGAGTTCGGCGCAAAATTACGAAATTGTTTTTATTTTTGCTCCACGAAATAAGTAAAAATTCTACTATGAGCAAATTTATAAAGGAATTCAAGGAGTTTGCCGTCAAGGGGAACGCCATAGATATGGCTGTCGGCGTGATTATCGGAGCTGCCTTTGGTAAGATTGTCTCCTCCATCGTCTCTGATATAATAATGCCTCCCATCGGTTGGCTGATAGGCGGCGTGGACTTTTCCGACCTTAAGGTGACGCTTCCGGTCAATCCGCTCAATCCGACCGTATCGGCGACCATCAACTACGGCATGTTCATCCAGACGGTCATCGAGTTTCTCATCATCGCGCTCTGCGTCTTCTTCCTCGTGAAGGGCATCAACGCCCTTACCCACAGCAAGAAGGACGAGACCCCTGCCGCTCCGCCTGCTCCCAGCAAGGAGGAGCAGCTGCTCACCGAGATAAGGGATCTGCTCAAGAATAAATAACACGGGACATCCGCAGCGCGCGCTACATTTCTCACCCTTTGGGAGAGAGAAATGTAGTGCTGTGATTTTATGCGGCCTGTACATCTATTATATTGCATAGCATGACAAAGAAGATACAGCTTGACCGGAAGGAATGCGACCGGCTCACCTCGCTCGACGACCAGAAGCTCCTGAGCGAGCTCACAGAGCGGACTCTCGACCTTGTGGGCGGCGCACTCACGGCAGAGACAATGGGGCATTTGTCCGCTGACCAGATTACCCTGATAGCCTACTACATGATGAGGGGCGAGGTGCTCGAGGGCGGCTTCATACAGCTCATCCACAACGGCTACGGCCCGTTTATCTTTGAGAACCCGCTGGCCAAAGCGCTCAATCAGTGGGGCCTCAGGGACCTCCGCAACAAGCTCTACGATGTGAGGCGCCTCTACGAGAAGACCAAGGACGGGCTCACGGGCGACTGCTCCGACTCCGAGTTTATGGCTCTCTACGAGAAGTATGAGAGATATGATGACTACGACGACGATTTTGTCGAATGCGAGCCGGAGTACACTTCTCAGATTGCCTCTTATCTGAGGGAGCATATTAATAATTTCGTACTACTTACAGATACTGATGCCGGCGACAAACAATAAGATTACCTTTCGCAAGAAAATTGAAATCAAGAACAAGCGGGCCGAGCACGACTACTACATCCTCCAGACCTACACGGCGGGGATAGTGCTCTACGGCACGGAGATCAAATCCATCCGTGCCGGGAAGGCCGGTCTCACAGACACGTTCTGCTATATCCGCGACGGCGAGATATGGGTGAAGAACATGTACGTGGCCGAGTACTTTTACGGCTCGTTCTACAATCACGATGCCAAGCGCGAGCGCAAGCTGCTGCTCAACCGCCGCGAGATACTCCGCCTCGCGCAGGAGACCAAGAACCCCGGCCTCTCCATCGTTCCGCTGCTGTTGTACATAGACGACAACAACAGGGCGAAGCTCAAGATAGCGCTGGTCAGGGGCAAGAAGGAATATGACAAGCGCCAGACCTTGCGGGAGAAGGAAGACAAGAGAATGATAGATCAGAAATTCAAGGACATTAATTCGAGAAGATGAGCAAGAGGGAAACAATAGAGAAGTTGATGCGGGAGCGTGTCCTCATCCTGGACGGCGCTATGGGCACCATGATACAGAGCTACGGGCTGGAAGAGAAGGATTTCCGCGGCTCACAGTTTCAGTCGCTGCCCGGCATACAGAAGGGCAACAACGACCTCCTCTCCATCACACGTCCCGACGTGATAGGCGAGATACACAAGCGCTATCTCGAGGCCGGCGCGGACATCATAGAGACCAACTCGTTCAGTTCGCAGCGCATCTCGATGGCCGACTACGGCGCTCTGGATTATTGCCGCGAGCTCAACCTTGCCTCCGCACGCCTTGCCCGCCGGCTTGCCGACCAGTATACCGCCCTCGATCCGACTAAGCCGCGCTTCGTAGCCGGCAGCATCGGCCCTACCAACAAGACCTGCTCCCTGAGTCCCGACGTCACCAATCCCGCCATGCGCAACATCACGTTCGACGAGCTCTCCACGGCCTATCAGGAGCAGATGGTCGCCCTTATAGAGGGCGGCGTGGACATCCTGCTCATCGAGACCATCTTCGACACGCTCAACGCCAAGGCCGCGCTCTATGCGGCGCGCGCGGCGATGGACGAGACCGGGACGGAGCTGCCCATAATGATCTCCGTGACCATTGCCGACAAGGCCGGCCGCACGCTGTCTGGCCAGACGCTCGATGCGTTCGTCACCTCGGTAGACTTTGCCGGCGCCATGACCGTCGGCCTCAACTGCTCCTTCGGCGCCAGGGACCTGAAGCCCTATCTTGAGTCGCTCGCGTCCTTTGCACCTTATTATATATCCGTCTATCCCAACGCCGGCCTGCCCGACGAGATGGGCCGCTACAAGACGAAGCCGGACGAGATGGCCAGGGAGGTGTGCGAGTTTGTCGACGAGGGCCTTGTCAACATCATCGGCGGCTGCTGCGGCACGACCGACGCATTTATAAAGGAATACAACAATATCATCCGTACCCCCGACGGATACAAGAAGCCCCACGTGCCCGTGGAGCGCAGGCACCACCTGTTCCTCTCGGGTCTCGAGAACAAGGAACTGCTGCCAGAGAGCAATTTCATGAACATCGGCGAGCGCTGCAATGTGGCCGGCTCACGCAAGTTTCTCCGCCTCATCAAGGAGAAGAAATATGAGGAAGCCCTCGAGATAGCGCGCAAGCAGGTTGAGGCCGGCGCCCAGGTGCTCGACATTAACTTTGACGACGGCCTCCTCGATGCGCGTCAGGAGATGACTCATTTTCTCAACCTTCTCACCTCCGATCCCGACATAGCCCGTGTGCCGCTGATGATAGACTCGTCAAAGTGGAATGTGGTCATAGCCGGCCTCAAGTGCGTGCAGGGCAAGTGTATCGTCAACTCTATTTCGCTCAAGGAAGGCGAGGACAAGTTTCTCTCCCACGCCCGTGAGCTCCGTCGCTTCGGCGCTGCAGCCGTCGTGATGGCCTTTGACGAGCAGGGACAGGCTACCACCTACGAGCGCAAGACAGAGATATGCCGCCGCGCTTACGACCTGCTTGTAGAGAAGGCCGGATTCCCGCCGGAGGACATTATTTTCGACCCCAATGTGCTCTCCATCGCCACCGGCATGCCCGAGCACGACCGTTACGCCCTCGACTTTATCCGCGCCACGGGATGGATACGCCGCAATCTGCCTTACGCGCACGTCAGCGGCGGTGTCAGCAATCTCTCTTTCTCCTTCCGCGGCAACGACTATGTGCGCGCCGCCCTCAATGCCGTATTCCTCTATCACGCCATCGAGCAGGGCATGGATATGGGCATTGTCAATCCGTCTGCTTCGCTTACATACGCCGACATTCCCTCCGACGAGCTGCCGATATTCGACGACGCCATCATGTACGCTTCGCCCGAGGCGCCCGCCAGGCTGATAGACTATGCAGACAAGCTCCGTGAGCGTCAGGCTGCGGCTTCCGCCGCCGGGCGAGGGCAGGCCAAATCGCCCGCCGACGAATGGCGCAAAGAATCGGTAGAGAAACGCCTGGCTTACGCCCTGCGCAAAGGCATCTCCGAGCATATGCAGGAGGATATCGAAGAGGCGCTTAAGAAATATCCCACGGCAGTGAGCATCATCGAGGGCCCGTTGATGGACGCGATGAACGAGGTGGGCAAGCTCTTCGGCGAGGGCAAGATGTTCCTCCCGCAGGTAGTCAAGACCGCCCGCACCATGAAGGCCGCCGTGGCCATCCTGCAGCCCGTCATCGAGCAGCAGAAGAAGGGCGGGGTGGAGGAAACAGCCCATATGCCCGAGGTGCTCGTCGCCACGGTCAAGGGTGATGTGCACGACATAGGCAAGAACATTGTCGCAACCGTTCTGGCGTGCAATAACTTCCACGTTGTGGACCTCGGTGTGATGACGCCGCCGGAGAAAATCATCGAGCAGGCCGCCAAGGACCATCCGGCCATCGTGGCTGTGAGCGGACTCATCACGCCGAGCCTCGACGAGATGGTGCGGCTGGCCGAGATGATGGAGCACGCAGGCCTCCGCATCCCGCTCATGGTAGGCGGGGCCACGACCTCGGAGCTTCACACCGCCATCAAGATCGCGCCCAGATATTCCGGCATCGTCGCCTGGACCAAGGACGCCTCGCAGGCCGCCATCGTTGCTGAGAAACTGGCCAATCCCCGACAGCGCGACGGCTACGGGCGGATGCTCTCTGAGCGCTACGCCGGGATGCGCCGCGCCTACGCGGAGAAGCAATCCAAGCCCGCCGGCATGTCGATAGACGAGGCCCGCGCCCACAAGCCGAACCTGTTCTGACACGCTTCGCCGCCTTCCGGCAGGCCGACAGAGATATTATAAATCAGGCACATATTCCACATTCTCGGGAATATGTGCCTGATGTTCTTGGATATAGTATGATTTGCGAAAGCGCCTGGTAAGTTCCGGAAGAGCTGTCGGCGCAGCCCTCAGGCTCTTACAGGTCGATGTTTATCTTCGCGCCGGCCATTATCCAGAGTCCGGGCTGCCGGACGTTGCCGTAGTCGTAGTATCTGTGCGCTGTCAGATTATCGCCCGTGACATAGAGTTCATAGCCGGCGGCTTTCCAGTACACCTTCATTCCCAGAAGCGCATAGGGAGAGTATCTCATCTGCTCCCCGGTGGATTTGGCGCCGGCATATTTGATATATGTACCCATCCGCTTCTGCCAGGAGAAGGAGGCCGACGCGTAGAGGCGCGACAGGATGTGGCCGGAGAGCGAGGCGGTAAACTTGTGCCGCAGGTACTCGAGCGCGTAGTTGGACCGGTAGATAGTTCCGCCGCTGTTCTTGTCCTGATATATATATGCGTAGGAGGCCGTGAGGGTACGGAGGTGACTGTTCTCGCCGAGGAGCGTGCGCAGGTCGGCCGTCGCCCCGACGCTGTAGCCGTAGTTGTCGAGCTTGAAGTTTGTGCTGTGGTATATGTCCGTGGCGCTGTACATCACCCAGTCTATCATGTCGGTGCAGTGGTTGTAGTAGCCCTGTACGAGCAGCCGGAATGCCGCGGGGTGCCACTCGAGGCCGATCCTCGCGGAGCTCACCTTCTCCGGCTTAAGGCCGACGTTGCCCTCCTGTGTGGGGCTCTTGTAGTAGAGGTCTGTGAAGGACGGCAGGCGCATGGCCTTGTTCCACGACGCGAAGAGGCGCATCTGCTCAGAGGGGCGGAGGCTCACGTCGACGCCCGGGTAAAGGCGGAAGCTCTCGTTGACGGCCGTGTTGCGGTTGGCCAGCAGGCCTGCGGAGAATGTGAAGATGCCCGCCACCACGCTGTGCTCGACGAAGTAGTTGATGTCCGTGCGGTGGTCCGAGCGGGTGTAGTATTTGCCGTCGTGGCCGGCTACCTCCACATACCTCACCGAGTCGAGCGGCCGTCCGAGATTGGAGGAGAGAATGTTGTCCGAGCGCAGTTCGGCGCCGATTGCCGTCTGTCCCAATGCCCAGGAGGCGGTGGCGTTCAGGCTGAAGGAGAAGACGTCGCCGCGGTGGAAGTTCTCGCCCACGGGGCTTCGCTTGATGAGCTCGAAGTGGTCGTAAGAGCGTATCCAGGAGAGCTGCGGCCTGAGGCGGATTTTCCCGCCCGTCTCGGCGCCGGCGGAGACGATGATGCGCTGGTTGCTCTCCCACTGGTTGGGATAGGCCGCGCTGTAGAACGTGTTGGCGCCGTACTCCTTGCCCGCGTAGCCCGCCTGCCAGAAGGCGCGCAGCCCGTCGGCCCTGTATTTGCCGCTGTAGTAGACATTGCCCTTGTTGAAGGCGCTGTTGTCGGCGCCCCCGTCCGTGCGTGTGAAGCTGCCGCTCATGTAGTGGGCGAACATGTCGCTCTTGATGCCGCCGCCCGCGCCGACGCCGAGAGTGCCGAATGAACCGGCCGCAGCCTCGCCGTGGACACCGCTGTGCTTCACATCGCGCGTGATGATGTTGATGGCGCCGCTGAAAGCCTGCGATCCGAACAGCCTCCCCGCTGCGCCCTCCAGGATCTCTATGCGCTCGATGTCCTCCGTAGAGACAGGAAAATCCGCAGACAGATGGCCCGTCTGCGGATTGCTGATGCTCACACCGTTGAGCAGGATGGTGAGCTGGTCGAATGTGCCGCCGTTGATGCTGATGTCCGTCTGGATGCCGAGGGCGCCGCGCTGCCGCACGTCTACCTCAGAGACAGCCTTCAGCAGGTCGTTGACGGTGGTCGCCCCCGACTCTTCTATCTGCTTGCGGCTGATGACGGTCACGATACGTGCGGCCTTGTCGGCCGCTATCGGCGTCCGGCTGGCGGTGACTACTGCTTCGCCGAGTTCGCGACCCGTGATGGTGTCGCCGCCCGAGATGAAGTGGGAGCAGAAGGCGATGGCCGGCGCACACGCGCTTAGGGTCGCCGCGCTCAGTACCCCGATCTTTATCTCCCGATGGAGACAGGTGAGCAGGGCATAGCTCTTGCGTGAGAAGCACTTGAATGTCGCATGGCATCCGTGCCTGAGATAAGTTTTATTCATTTTTATAGTGTTTGGTTATGTGCTGAGAATACGGCAAAAGGCCGCTTGCGCTTTCCGAATGTTGCATTTGCCGCGCCTCTGGCCGGCATTCTTCAGGAATAGCAGGACAAAGGTAACAATTTCGCCGCATACTTTTTACTTTTGCATCACATAACTGATGATAATGCATAGAATAATCGACTTTTTGAAGTCCTGGCTTTTGCCCATGGCCATGATAACGGGCACATTGATCTATCTGGTGTTCGCCTTCGTCCCCGCGCTCTCCGGCGCCAAGCCGTTCTTTCTCGGCGCGGCGCAGATCCTTATGCCGACGGCCATCTTTCTGATGCTCTTCTTCACCTTCTGCAAGATCAACATCCGCGACATGAAGCCGCGCCTCTGGCATCTCGAGACGCTCGCGCTTCAGGTGGTGCTCACCCTGGGCTGGATGGCGGTGATATACTATTTCATGAAGCCCGCCTCCTATGCCGAACTCGTCGGCGAGGGCGTGCTGGCCTGCCTCATGAGCCCCACGGCGGCCGCAGCGGCTGTGGTCACCGGCAAACTGGGCGGCAGTGCAGCCTCGCTCACGTCCTACACGCTGGAGAGCAACATCGTCTCCGCGCTGCTCGTCACCTTCGTCTGCCCGATCATCCACCCGATAGCCGGCCTCAACTTGCTGGCGGCGTTCCTTCGTGTGCTGGTGCGTGTCTCGTTCCTGCTCGTCTTGCCGTTCATCCTGGCCATGGCCCTCAAGTACGTCATGCCGAAGGTCCACGCCCGGCTGGCGGCGCTCAAGGACGTCGCCTTCTACATCTGGGGCTGCTCGCTCACCATGGTGACCGGCATGACGATGCGCGTGGTCTTCGCCTACCTGGGCCATCCGTGGCTCGTGTTCTCGCTGGTGGTGGCGGCGCTGCTGATATGCGTCATGAAGTTCGGCCTCGGCAAAGCCATCGGTTCGCGCACCGGCAAAGTGGACAAGATAAGTGCCGGACAGGCCTTCGGGCAGAAGAACACCATGTTCACGATATGGATGGCCCTCTCGTGGCTCTCGCCCGTGGCCGCCGTGGCTCCCGGAAGCTATGTGATATGGCAGAACATCATCAACAGCTATCAGCTCTGGAAGATGGGCAAGAAGAACTGACTCTTCTCCCATGCCGCAGGAGGCGTCCGCGATGTCCGGAATGCAATGATAAACCGGGCCGGATCGCTGGTCGGCGCGCGGCATTCCCGGAGAGCAGACGGTGCACGGCCGGACCATAATCACGACCTCTGAAACGGCCTGAAAATCGCCTTTGTAAATTATTGAAAATCAGCGCTACGCAGAGGGCAAAATTACATTTGAGACGTTTTGAAATACCTCAAATGTGTTTTTCCTCATCTCAAATGTAGTTTTTGAGTTAAGCGGAAGGTTTTTTGTGGAGTGCATACACGATGCTTCCCGAAACGGAGAAATCTATCCGTATGCCCTGTCATTATACATCATTAAAGCGGCAGCCGACGACCTGGGACCGCTTCGGCGGCCTGCGTAAGTACGTAGGAATCAGCCTCTGCGAGACGGGCAAATTCTACTGCGAGATAAATTATTTTATCTGCGAGATAACGAGTCGTCTACTACGAGATAAATTTTTTTATCTGCGAGTAGAATTTCTTCTTCTCCTATGGGAATTTTCCCCGTTCGCAACAGGATTTTTTTTCTGTTCGCAACAGGATTTTTTCTCATACCACGAGAATTATTTTTCGTCCGCATGAGAATTTATTTTCGTCCGCATGAGAAATTATTTTCATCCGCATGAGAATTACCCTTGTCCTTAGGGGGATTTTTTACAGGCCGGAAGGATTGCGGGATGTGTGGGAAGGGCGTTACTCCCGCGGTGAATCATTCATATTATATGCCTTCCGGCGTACGCCGGAAGGCGTGGGATTTCCGGCGCGGCGGGGGAACGGACCGCACAGACCGTCCCGGGTTTTCTAATGCCGTTCGAATCCTTTTCGTACGGCGTTGACAGAAAACAAGCGAGGCACACGATATTGGATCATGTGCCTCGTATTGTTCTTCCCGGCGGCATGCCGGCCGCGGAGAATTGATTCCGATTATTTTATATTGCCCTTAGCCTGCCTAAGCAGCGATATGGAATTTTCCTGAATAGCTCTCCAGAAAGCAGGGGCGCCAGTGGCTTGCGCAGCAATGCGGAGCGCCGGCAGAAGGCGCGGGGCGGGAGATTATGAGTTCATCGAGATGAGGAACTCCTCGTTGTTGCGCGTGTTCTCCAGACGGTCCTTGACAAAGTTTATGGCTTCCATCGAGGTCATGTCGGCGATGTATTTTCTCAGCACCCACATCCTGTCGAGCGTCTGGCGGTCCTGGAGCAGGTCGTCGCGGCGTGTGCTCGAGGCCACGATGTTGACGGCCGGGAATATGCGCTTGTTGCTGAGCGTGCGGTCCAGCTGCAGCTCCATGTTGCCCGTGCCCTTGAATTCCTCAAAGATCACCTCGTCCATCTTGGAACCGGTATCGATGAGGGCCGTGGCGATGATGGTCAGCGAGCCTCCGCCCTCGATGTTGCGCGCAGCGCCGAAGAAGCGCTTCGGCTTCTGGAGTGCGTTGGCGTCGACACCGCCCGTTAGCACCTTGCCGCTGGCCGGCGAGACGGTGTTGTAGGCGCGGGCGAGCCTTGTGATGGAGTCCAGGAAGATGACCACATCGTGGCCGCACTCTACCATGCGCTTGGCCTTCTCTATCACGAGTCCGGCGATCTTGACGTGGTGGGTGGCGGGCTCGTCGAAGGTGGAGGCTATCACCTCGGCCTTGACGGTACGGGCCATGTCTGTCACCTCCTCGGGGCGCTCGTCGATGAGCAGCATCATGAGATAGGTGTCGGGATGGTTGCGCGCGATGGAGTTGGCGATGTCCTTGAGCAGCATCGTCTTACCGGTCTTGGGCTGGGCCACGATGAGCGCTCTCTGGCCCTTGCCGATAGGCGTGAATAGGTCTACTATCCTCGACGAGATGCTGTCGTGGTCGCCGGAGCAGAGCTTGAACTTCTCGTTGGGGAACAGGGGAGTGAGGTGCTCAAAGGGCACGCGGTCTCTCACGATATCGGGGTTGATGCCGTTGATCTTGACGGCCTTGAGAAGGGCGAAGAATTTCTCTCCCTCGCGCGGGATGCGGATATTTCCCTCTACCACATCGCCCGTCTTGAGGCCGTAGGATTTTATCTGCTGACCGCTGACGTAGATGTCGTCGGGCGAGGCGAGGTAGTTGTAGTCGGACGAGCGGAGGAAGCCGAAGCCCTCGGGCATTATCTCGAGGCAACCGCTGCCGGTGAGGATGTTGTCAAAGTTGTAGCGCACCTTGGAGGCTGCGTCGGCGCCATCCGCCCCCTGACGGCCGTAGCCGTTGTCGCCGCCCATTCTGCCGGCCGCTATCTCCTCGCGCACGAAGCTCTCGTCCGAGGCAGGCGAGCCGCCGGCATAGCTGCCTGGTGAGCGCATACCCATGTTGTCGGCGTAGGGGCCGGCGTAATCGTCGAGCACAGGCACATCCTGAATGATGATAAAGTCCGTGCCCTCGTCGGTATTGGCGTCGTCGGGCTCGCTGGCGGCGGGAGCCGGCTTCTGCTCATTCGTAGCGGGCTTCTCGTCTGTGGCGGCGCTCTCCTGCGGCTCAGATGCGCGGGTGTCGGCGGCCTTGGCGGGCGTCTCTGCGGCGTCCTGACTCACGGCGGGTATCTCCTGCTTTATGACGTCGAAGTCGGTGACCCATTCTGCGCCCTTGCGGTCTGCGACCGGTTTGTCGGCCGTCGCGGGGCTCTCGGGTTTGTCCTCCTCCAGGTCGGAGAAGAGGTTCTTGACATTGGGGTTCTGCTTGGCCTTGGACAGGATCTCCGTGAGTGACGGATTGCGGCGCTCTTCCCTGACTTTGACGGAGTCGTCTTTTGCGGCGGCGCCGCTGCTCTTGACGTAGACGGGAGTAGCGCTCGTGGTGGCGCCTATCCTGCGCCTCTTGCGGCGCACGGGAGCTGCCGCAGTGGCGTCGTCCGCGCCGGCTTTGGCTTTTGTTGTCTTTTTGCCCGAAGCGGTCTGCTCCGCCTGGGCGTCCAGTATCTGGTAGATCAGGTTTTCGCGACTATCCGTATCGCTGAATGTGATGTTCAGGTCCGTTGCTATTGCTTTCACCTCCGATTCGCTCTTGCTTTCGAGCTCATCTTTGCTATAATTTGACATTGTTCTTGTGGATATAATAGGATTTGATGCGCGGCACGATGCTGACTAAGAGCGGGCGGCCGTTTGAATATTTCTATGGAATAAAAGTTTCTGTTGAATCAGAAAGGCTCACATCAGAGTGACCCGAAGACAAGTGCAAAGTTAATACTTTTTATTTTACAGCGCCCTCCTCGGGCATTTTATTTTCGATGTAAGTCAAATTATTTACTTTTGTACCGCAAAAAAGAGAATCAAATGCCATCAGTCAATACAATTCTTGACGTAAATGCGCTCACGAAGACCATCGGCGACCTGACCATCGTGGAGAATGCGTCCTTCTCGGTGGCCGAGCGGCAGAAGGTCGGGTTCGTCGGCAGCAACGGAAGCGGAAAATCGACCGTGCTCAGCATCCTCAGCGGCGAGGAGGGCTACGACAGCGGCTCTATTGTCTACCGCCGCGGCCTCAGGGTGGGCTACCTGCGCCAGACACCTCTCTACGATCCGGAGCAGACCGTCATGGAGGCCTGCTTTGAGGACGGGGGCGAGAACGCCGCGCTCATCCGACGCTACATAGAGGCCGAAAACAGCGGCGACGACGCTGCCGTGAGCCACGAGAGCGACGCCATCGACGCCGCAGCCATCTGGGACTACGAATATCGCATCAAGGAGGTGCTCTCGCGGCTCGAGATAACCGACTTCTCCGCCCGCATGGGCGAGCTCTCCGGCGGCCAGCGCAAGCGTGTGGCTCTGGCCAATGTCCTGCTCCGCGAACCAGAACTGTTTATTCTCGACGAGCCGACCAATCACCTCGACCTCAGAATGATAGAATGGCTGGAGAAATATCTCTCGGCCTCCTCCGTCACGCTGCTCATGGTCACGCACGACCGCTATTTTCTCGAGAATGTCTGCACGCGCATCTATGAGCTCGACGACCATACCATCTACGGCTACGAGGGCAATTATTCCTACTATCTGGAGAAGCGACAGGAGCGCAAGGACTCCGAGCGGGCCGAAGTGGCCCGGGCCAACAATCTCCTCCGCCGTGAGCAGGAATGGATGCGTCGTATGCCGCAGGCCCGCGGACACAAGGCGAAATACAGGGAGGACAATTTCTCCGTGCTCCAGGAGAAAGCCGCCAGAAGCACGGAGGACAAGCGGATGAGGCTGGTGCCGCAGAACACATATATAGGCTCCAAGATACTCGAGATATCCTACGTCAGCAAGGCTTTCGGCGACAAGAAGATACTGAGCGACTTCTATTATAATTTCTCCCGCTACGAGAAGCTCGGCGTGGTGGGCGGCAACGGCAGCGGCAAATCTACATTTATCAAGATGATCCTGCGGCTCGAACCGGTGGACAGCGGGAAGATCAACATCGGCGAGACTGTCCAGTTCGGCTATTATGCACAGGAGGGGATGAACTTTGACACCAGCATGAAGGTCATCGATGCCGTTAGGAACATCGCCGAGTACATCGACGTGGGCGGCGGACGGCATGTCTCGGCCATGCAGTTTCTGCAGTACTTTCTTTTCCCGCCCGCGCGCCAGAACGACTACATCTACAAGCTCAGCGGAGGCGAGCGCAGCCGTCTGTACCTCTGCACGGTGCTGATGAAGAATCCCAACTTCCTCATCCTCGACGAGCCCACCAACAATCTCGACATCGAGACGCTGCAGGTGCTGGAGGAGTACCTGACCGACTTCCGCGGATGCCTGATCATCGTCTCCCACGACCGCTGGTTTATGGACCGCGTGGTGGACCATCTGCTCGTGTTCCACGGCGAGGGCCGGATAGAGGATTATCCGGGCAACTATACCCAGTACCGCCTCTTCGACAAGGAGCGCGAGCAGGAGGCGCTCCGGGCTAAGGAGGCGCAGAAGAAGGCCGAGGAGAAGGAAGCCCCGCGTCGGTCCGCCCACAAGCGCAAACTATCCTACCGGGAGCGTCAGGAGATGGAGAAGCTCGAGAAGGAAATAGAGCAACTGGAGCAGGAGAAGGCCGACGTTATAAAAGCCCTGAGCGGCGGAGAGCAGAATGCGGAGGAGATCACTCAGCTCAGCAAGCGCCTGCCGGAATGCGAGAAGGAGCTCGAAACCAAATCGGACCGCTGGCTTGAGCTCTCGATGATCGAAGATTAGGCGGCCCGCAGCGCACGCCTCCGTAGGCATTGCTGAGGGTAAGCCCTCCTTTGTAGCCCACACAGTCTTCCCCGGTCTCCTACACTAAAAACCACGCAAGGCACATAGTTCATCCACGACAGCTGCGATGTATGTTCATGACAGCTGCGATGTATGTTCATGACAGCTGCGATGCATTCGTGTGACAGCTGCGATTCATTCGCACGACAGCAGTGATGCATTCGTATGACAGCTGCGATGCATTCGTATGACAGCTGCGATGTATATTCATGACAGCTGTGATGCATTAAATAGAAGGGACAATTATTCATGACGCCGCAGTAAATGCCAGGAATGCTTGCGACCGCTATTACTGCGAAGGCAGCGGGGCGCAGGTAATGGTGGGCGCGGCGGCGGGCGAACCGGATTATGCAGGCTTTTCACTTATTCATTGCCTGACATATTAATATGAAAAGCCCCATTAAGCCAATAATTTTATATTTAAGAGAGCGAAATATAAAAATATGGAAATATTTTATGCGCGCTATTCATATAAATTCGTAATTTTGGCATTGAATCATCAATTAATGCATAAGTGAGACGGATGCAACCACAACAGATTTGCGAATCACATCTATTTCTAAAGCAAAATTCGAACTACAGTCACGCGGCGACAATTGTGCTTTCTTCTGAAAGTTCTCTTTTCGTGTCTTAAAACCATTAGAGACGTTAGAAATATTGAGCCATAAGACACAACAATGATTCTTTGCCCGACAGAGGCCGCTCAGGCGGTGCGGGGCGAGGTCGTACCAATTACAGGATTTAATAAACAGGAAATACTAATCGTTATCTAAAATCATCGAATTATGAAAGAGATTTCAAGAAGAGACTTTCTTAAGAAGAGTAGTGCTACGCTGGCAGGAATGATAGTTGTCCCGAGCATCGTGCCCTCTTCCGTACTGGGCAAGGCGTATAATCACCGCGCACCGAGCGATAAACTGAACATCATGGCCGTGGGTATCGGCGGCAGAGGCGCTGCAGACCTGAGCGCTATGGAGACGGAGAACATCATAGCCCTCTGTGACTGCGACTGGAAGTATGCCGATCATATTTTCAAGAAATATCCCAAGGCTGCGCGCTATAACGACTATCGCAAGATGTACGACGAGCAGCTCAAATCGGCCGATGCCGTGCTCGTGGCTACTGCCGACCACACACACGCCATCATCGCTGCCGACGCCATCATGGCTGGCAAGCATGTCTATGTGGAGAAACCTATGACGCTCTATGTATACGAGAGCCGTCTGCTGGCTATGCTGGCCAAGAAATATAAGGTGGCCACACAGATGGGTAACCAGGGAGCTTCCATGGCCGGTACGCGCAAGGCTATCAACTGGCTCTGGAACGGCGAGATCGGCGAGGTGAAGCGCATCGACTCCTTTACCAACCGTCCTATATGGCCGCAGGGCATTCCTACTCCCAAGGAGAAAGAAGCTGTGCCCTCGACGATGAACTGGAACGCATTTATCGGCCCGGCCAAGTATCGCGACTACAACTCGGCTTATACGCCCTGGAACTTCCGCGGATGGTGGGACTTCGGCTCAGGAGCTCTCGGCGACATGGCCAATCATATTCTTCAGGTGGCCTTCAAGGGTCTCAACCTCGGTTCGCCCTCTGAGATCATGGCTTCCTCTACTATGCTTATGTCCGACTCCTGCCCCTCCGCAGAGGCCATCACATATCGTTTCCCGGTCCGTCCCAACATGCCGAAGCTTGCCCTGCCTGAGTGCGAGCTCAACTGGTACGACGGCGGCCTCCGTCCCAACCTGCCCATCAATATGCCCGCCGGCAAGAACTTTGATGAGAACGGCGTTACCGTTTATTACGGCACAAAGGACACTATGGTGGTCGGTACCTATGGTATCGATCCGTTCCTCGTATCCGGCCGCGACCCGCAGGTGCCTCAGCTCTGCCGCGTAGTGAAGGACGACAATCATCAGCAGGACTGGATACGCGCCTGCAAAGAGAGCCCCGAGAACCGCGTGAAGTCGGAGTCCGATTTCAGCTATTCCGGTCCGCTCAACGAGATGATCGTGATGGGCGTGGCTGCCGTACGTCTCCAGGGCCTGCGCCAGTGGCTTAAGTGGGATGGCAAGAACATGAAGTTCACCAACATTCCCGAGAACAAGACCATCAGCTTCGTCGAGGAGGACAAGTTCCACATCAACGACGGTCACCCGACGTTCGACCGCAAATACACCGAGCCCATCAACGCCAACGAGTACGCTGCCAAGCTCATCAAGCCCGAGTATCACAACGGCTACAAACTTCCCGAATTACCTTATTAATGCATATATATAATGAAGAAATTATTTTTGTCTATTGTATGCCTCGCAATGTTGGTAGGCGTTAACGCCGCCACGCCGCAGAAGGGCAGTGCAAAGAAAGGAAAGACCGTGACGCTTTACTGCTCACAGGGTTTTCAGGGCCCCGAGCTATGGGACAAGGTTACCGTTCCCATCGACAGCAAGGGATTCATGACCATATTCAACGGCAAGGACCTCTCCGGCTGGAGAGGATACGGCAGGTCGAACGTGCCGTCGAAGTGGACGGTAGAGGACGGCTGCATCAAGTTTAACAGCGGCGCCAAAGGCGACGGCGGCGACATCATCTTCGCTCATAAGTTCAAAAACTTTGAGCTGTCCCTCGAATGGAAGATTTCGAAGGGCGGCAACTCGGGCGTCTTTTATCTCGCACAGGAGACCACCAATGCCAATGGCGATCTCGAGCCGATATATATAAGCTGCCCCGAGTGCCAGGTGCTGGACAACGAGAATCATCCCGATGCCAAGCTGGGCGTGAACGGCGACCGCAAGGCCGGCTCGCTCTATGACATGATCCCCGCCAAGCCGCAGAATGCCAAGCCCTATGGGGAGTGGAACAAGGTGCTGATCCGTGTGGACAATGGCGTAGTTACCCATTATCAGAACGGCGTTCAGGTGCTCCAGTACAAGCTCTGGACTCCGGCGTGGGTGGAACTGCTGCAGAAGAGCAAGTTCAGCGAGAAGGCTTGGCCTCATGCATTCGAGCTGCTCAAGGATTGCGGCGGTGACAATCACGAAGGATTCATCGGCATGCAGGATCACGGCAACGATGTATGGTTCCGCAACATCAAGGTTAAAGTCCTCAAGTAGAAGCTTTAATTCAAATTTATCGTAAATCATAAAACAGTCAAGTTAGTATGAACAAAATCTCGATTATTGCCCTTGCAATGGCATTGGTACTGCTGCCGATGAATGTGCAGGGCAAGAAGAAAACGGACAAGAAGTTGCCCCAGAAGGAAATGCTTCTGCAGCTCTATTCCATCCGCGAAGTGATGGGCGATGCAGCCAGCTACGCCCAGAAGCACGTGCAGGTATTCAAGCAGCTGAAGGATATGGGTTTCACCGGAATGGAAGCTGCCAATTACGGCGACGGTAAATTCTACGGCGTAAGCCCCGAGCAGTACAAGAAGGACCTTGAGGACGCAGGTCTGAAGCCTGTCTCCTCTCACGCCACATATTGGCTCTCCGAGCAGGAGATGACCAATCACGATTTCACCAAGGCTATGGCATGGTGGGATCAGGCTATCGCCGCTCATAAGGCAGCCGGCATGAAGTACATCGTATCCCCGAGCATGAGAATGCCTAACAACGCCAAGGACGCCCAGACTCTCTGCGACTACCACAACGCTATCGGCGAGAAGTGCCGCGCTGCCGGTCTCCTCTACGGCTTCCACACTCACTCGGGCGAGTATCAGAACATCCCCGGCACGAGCACACCGTGGATACAGTACATGATGGAGCACATCAGCCCCGACAACATGTTCTGGCAGATGGATGTGTATTGGTGCGTGATGGCACAGCAGAGCCCTGTGTACTGGTTCAAGAAATATCCCGGCCGCTTCAAGATGCTCCACATCAAGGATAAGTATGAGGTAGGCGCAAGCGGAATGGTGAACTACGAAGCTATCTTCAACAACGCTGCCACTGCTGGTCTTCAGGACTATGTTGTGGAGCTCGAGGGTACCGACGGCACCATCGACATCATGGAAGGCGTTCGCCGCAGTGTGAACTATCTGCGTGCTGCTCCCTACGTGAAGGCTTCTTACCATACAAAATAAGGCGCTGATATAGGTGCAGCCATTTATCGCAGTAGAGTAAATCAGCATTTACATACTATCGGGGCCGGCGCTCGCAATGAGTCGCCGGCCCTTCTATTTGGCCCACGAATGCACGGCCGTTTGCTTTTCGGGAATATAGCTGTCCGGTAAACTATGTGCAACCGCGATTAATTCTGATGGGAACGGAATAAATTCTGCTGCGTTCAGACTCATAGTCCGATGCGATCAGAAAAAATTCTGATGGGAGGAGAATAAATTTGCATGGGACGAGACAAAGTTCTTATGGGACGAAAACAAATTCTCGCGGGACGAGAATGACTTCTTATGGGACAATAAAAAATCCTCGTCGGAGAAGAGAAAATTCTACTACGAGATAAAAATTTTTATCTCGTAGTAGACGACTCGTTATCTCGTAGATAAAATAATTTATCTCGCAGTAGAATTTAACCCTCTCGCAAAGGCTGATTTTCTTACCCTTGCATAGGCCGCCGAAACGGTTTCAAGTCGTCGGTAACCGCTATAAGATTGCATTCTGGCAGGGTATACGGATGGATATTGCCTTGCTGGGAAGCATCGTGTATGCACTTCTCAAAAACCCTCCCGCACACTCCGAAAACTACATAGGACCTGAGGAAAAACATGTTTGAGATATTTCAAAACATCTCAAATGTAGTTTTACCCCTCTAATGGGCACTGATTCTCATTTAGTTACAAAGGACTAAAAATTGCCTCTAAGTCGTTGGTAACCGCCATAAGATTGTATTCTGGCAGGGCATACGGGTGGATATTGCCTTGCTGGGAAGCATCGTGTATGCACTTCTCAAAAACCCTCCCGCACACTCCGAAAACTACATAGGACCTGAGGAAAAACACAAGGCACATGATCTTTCTCAGGTGCCTTGTAGTTTTACCCCTGTTTCAGGCTCAGAAAATCAGATATTTAAGGCGGGCGTTTTCGCCGTCATAGCGATGTTGATTATGCTTTCTGCTCAGTCCGAATTCCGCGCACAGGGATGCTCTCACACTCCGTCTCCGCTGCCAGGAGGCATCGCGAAGCCCGCGATTAGTCGCGGTAGCGGAGCGTGAGGTCGCCGTATTTGTCGATGCGCCGGTCGCGCAGAAACGGCCACCAGTGGCGCACTTTGTCGGTGCGTTCCGTGTCGATTTCCACCAGCATTTCTTCCTCCGCGTCCTCGCGTCCCATCGCTAATATCTCGCCCTGCGGCCCGCACACAAAGCTCGAGCCCCAGAAATGTATGCCCTTGGTCGCCTTTGTGTGGTCCGGCTCGTAGCCTGTGCGGTTTACGGCCACCACGTGCAGGTTGTTGGCTACGGCATGCCCCCTCTGGACGGTGATCCAGGCCTCCCGTTGGCGCTTTATCTCGTCGGGGTCGTCGTCGGTCGTATAGCCGATGGCCGTGGGATATATCAGGAGGTCCGCCCCAGCGAGCGCCATGAGACGCGCTCCCTCCGGGTACCACTGATCCCAGCATATCATGACGCCCAGACGCCCTATCTCGGTGTCTATCGGCTTGAAGCCGATATCCCCGGGCGTGAAGTAGAATTTCTCATAGTAGCCGGGGTCGTCGGGAATGTGCATCTTGCGATACTTGCCGCGGATGCCGCCGTCCCGCCCGAACACGACGGCCGTGTTGTGGCAGAGCCCGCGTCCGCGCTTCTCGAAGAGCGTGACCAGAAGAAGCACGTTGTTCTCCTTCGCCAGCCGGGCGTAATAATCAGAGGACGGGCCCGGTATCGGTTCGGCGATGTCAAAGTTCGCAACATCTTCGCTCTGGCAGAAGTACGGCCCGTTCTGTAGTTCGGGCAGCACAATGAGGTCTGCTCCCTTTGCCGCGAGCGACTGAATGCTGCGGGAATAGCGGGTGAGATTTTCTAATGTATTCTCATTTATCTCGGGCTGTATTATGCCCAGTCTTATCTTGCTCATTATATATATGTATTAGCTTTGTCTAAAGACGCCGGCGGGAAATTGCATGGTGCAGCAATGGACAGAGCCGCCCTGCCTGATCAGCGGGCTGGCCGCGATGCCTATTATCTCTCTCCCTGGAAAAAGTCCGGCGAGGATGCGGCACGCCTCCGAGTCCATGTCTTCCTGGTCGTAGGTGGGGCAGAGGACGGCGCCGTTGATGATCAGGAAATTGGCGTATGTCGCCGGCAGACGCGCTCGGCTCTTTGCGTCGTACACAGCCCGCGGCAGTGGCACGGGCACGAGTGTGTATCCGTAGCGCTCTGCCACCTGCTGCAGCTCTTCCTCCATCGCTGAGAGTGCGGGGTAGTGGTCATCGCGCGGGTCGACGCATTTTATATACAGTATCTTCCTGTCCGGACAAAACCTCGCCAGCGTGTCGATATGCCCGTCGGTGTCATCGCCTTCGAGCGCGCCGTGATGCAGGCATATCAGCCGCCCGGCGTTCAGCCTCTTCATTATCCGGCGCTCCATGTCGGCTTCGCCGGCGAAGCCGTTGCGGCCGGGCGACAGCAGGCAGGATGTGGTGGTCATTATTGTTCCCTCTCCGTCGCTCTCGATAGAGCCGCCCTCGAGGATGAAGTCGGATGCGTCGTCGTAGATACCCCTCAGCAGGCCCTTATTATATAAATGTGAATTGATGGCGTTGTCCCGGTCGGCGGCGAATTTGCCTCCCCAGCCGTTGAAGCGGAAATCTGTGAGCTTCGCCTCGCCGCCGCCCCCGGGCAGCATGGTGATAAATCCGCTGTCCCTCGCCCAGGTGTCGTTGATGGAGCACTCCGCAATGATGACGTTCCGCATCATCTCCTCCGTGAGACCGGTTTTCAGCGCGGCTTCGGTCTGCGACGGGTGGGAGGCGACTATCAGCAGCGTCTCCCGCTTAGCGATGGCGCGGGCCATTTGCAGATATGTGGCCTGTACGTCCTCCAGCGTGTCCCGCCAGTCGGTCTCCATCGAGGGCCATATCAGTTCCACGCCGCTCTGTTCTGCCCATTCCGCGGGCAGGAAGTATCCCGTCCCCTTTTCTATCGCTTTGTGTGTTTGCCCCATTTCTTTATTTCAGTTCGACCACGACGATGGCGTCAGAGGTGCCCGGCGTAACTATTGAATTGATCGTGATGCCGGTCTTTGTGCGCGTATATTTGAGGGGAACTTTCCCGTCAAAGGTGTACACTTTCTTTACCTTCGATTTCAGGGGCACATCGATGCTTCCGTTTGTCTCCTTGAGGATATGCAGGTAGATCGTCTTGCCTCTCTGTGTCGTGGGGCCCCAGCTTTGTTCTCCTATCTCGCTTGCCTCGGTGTCGTAGATGGATTCGCCATATTGCTTCATCCACACGCCCAGTTCTCGCAGCCGCTTGAGGGCTTCCTTCGGCAGACTTCCGTCGGGCTGCGGCCCTATGTTCAGCAGCAGGTTTGCTCCCTTGCCTGCGGTGCGTGCCAGCAGACGGACTATCTCCGCGGTGCTCTTGTATTTGAGGTCGGTGCAGTTGTATCCCCACGAGCCATTCATTGTCTCGCAAGTCTCCAGCGGCAGTTTGCCTACCGCCTGCCCCGAGAGTCCTGCCTTGTTCTCGCCGGGCACATCGCGCTCAAAGTTCTGTATGTCTTCTCCGCTGATAGGTGAGAGGTGGTGATTGTTGGCCACAAGGCACGACGGTTGCAGCCGGTGTATCAGGCTGTAGAGCTCGTCGAGAGGCCAGTGGAATCCCTTTTCATCGGCTTTGTGATCCCACTGCCCGTCAAACCAGATAGCCCCGATGCTGCCGTAGTTGCTGAGCAGTTCGGTCAGCTGCTGTTTCATAAATTCCGTATACTTCCCCATGTCGCTCAGCCCCGCGATACGCCCTGTGCCATGGCCTGTGTTGCCTACGGGGTAATCCTGCCTTGCCCAGTCGAGCAGCGAATAATAGAAATGCAGGTTAATCCCCTGGCTGTGGCACGCGTCCGAGAGTTCCTTGATGATGTCGCGCTTGAAGGGAGTCGCGTCCACGATGTTATAGGGCGATGCTTTGGTGCCGAACATGGAGAAGCCGTCGTGATGGCGCGTCGTGATGCAGATATATTTGGCTCCGGAACCTTTTATCGCCTTTACCCAGTCCTCGGCATTGAAGTTGTGGGGATAAAAGGCCTCAGCGGCTTTGGCGTATTCCTTATAATTGACATTCTTGTCGTTCATGAACCACTCTCCCTGGCCAAACAATGAGTAAATGCCCCAGTGGATGAATATGCCAAGGCGTTCGGAGTTAAATCTCTGGCGCGCCTGCAGCTCTGCCTGAGAGGGAACGAATGTCGTGTCAGCGCTTATGCCGGTCGTCGTGGCATTAGCATTTATTGCCTTGCCCTGCATCAATAGCGACAAAGCGAGAATAGGTATTATTTTTAGTGGTTGCATGGAAATGTAGTTTTGTGAAAGATATCTTTCTGCAAACTTACTAAAAATTCTGCGTCTCCCGCAATTTCAGTTCCCTATTTACCTCGAATTCCCTTTGTTTTCTTTGTGCTGAATCATATTTGTCGTATTTTTGTGAACAGCATTAATATAATGAGAGCGCAGGAACACAGGAGCAGCAGGAATGCGGGGACTATGAGCCGCCGCCGCTTCCTGACTTTGTCGGCCGCCGCCGTCGCTGCCGTTCCTGCGGGTGTGGCTGCCAAGCGGATGGAGGACCTGAAAGCCATTTGTAGCGGTTCTCTTTCTTCAGCCGATCAGGGTTTCACTCTCTGGCAGATACCCTCTCACCGCGACGCCATAGGCAATGCTTATGTCATCAGGACGGCTTCGGGCAAAATCATTGTTATGGACGGCGGCTTTGAGACGGAAGCTGCGTTCATGGCTTCTTTCCTCCAGAACCTCGGCGGCAAGGTAGATGCCTGGTTCATCTCGCACCCACATCGCGACCATGTCGGAGCTCTGCGCACGATTCTCGCCGACTACTCCGACTACCATCTGGAGATAGCGCACATCTATCACTCTCGCATTACCGATGCGCAGATAACATCTGACCGCGACCTGATGCAGCACAATTGCTGCAAGGCCTTCTATGCCCTCGTCGACGGGCAGTTTGCCGACATTACTACTGATATTCAGACAGCCGGCGGGCAGTATGATTTCGATGACGTGCATATCCGCATCCTGTCTTCGCATAATCCGGCTATTCTCACGAACACATACAATAATTGTTCTATGGTGATGCGCCTTTGGGATAAATACACGTCGGTTCTCTTCCTCGGCGATGCCGGCGCCGAGTGCGGCGACAGTCTGATACGAGGAAAATATGCCTCGCTCCTCAACTGCGATTACGTGCAGATGGCCCATCACGGACAGAGCGCCTGCTCGCGGGAATTCTACAATTCTTTCGATTTCTATGCTTGTCTATGGCCGACGCCCACCTTCGTATGGAATAATGACAATGGCAACGGCGTCGATACCGGTTCTCTCACGACGATGGAGACACGGCGCTGGATGGCTGCCAAAGGCATCAGGGAGCATCATGTCACATGTCTCGAGGGCCTTTATGTCCTTCACTCCGCTCCCCATCCTTCCCATGACTTTTCTTCCGCTACTGAGGCCCGCCTGTTTTTCGATCAGCTGAGCGTAAACAATGCCACCGCCGAGGCCAAAGTAGTGGACGACGTAACGGAATATACGCTATCTATGTCTCCGTCTGTTCCTTCGACGGTGCCGGTGACGATAGATATATATCCTCTGCTCTATGACCTCGACGAAAAAGCTCTGGGCTATGTTTTTACATTCCTCTTTCACAACGATTCGGATCTCGCGGACCTTATAGTTGGGTTTGACAATGGCGAAAGGGTAGAGAACGTCCATCTTCTGGAATCCTCGCCGGCCTTATTGGCTTCCTCGTCCACATGGAAGTTGGTAAGCATAGACCTCTCTAAGATTATGAAAGAGAATTACTGGGGAAGGAAAGGGCATAGCATTGAGATGACGTTCTTGTCCAAGTCCAGATCTGCCGATGTTGTGGTGAAGGAAATGCAGATTCGCCCTGCTGAAACTTCCGGAATAGGCGGTATTTCTTCTGCGGAAAGTAAAGTGTACGTCTCCGGCAGGAATATCTGCGCGCAAGGGGAAGAGAGGCTAATGGTTTTTGATACACAGGGCTGGCTTGTAGGTTCGGGAAGACGTGTTACCGTTGCCCCGGGCGTTTACGTGGCGAAAACAAACTCCGGCACGGTGAAGCTCTCCGTGCGTTGAGGTCCCATACCATTAGGACAATATGATAAATTGAATGCACATAATTCATGCATGACAGCTGCGATGTATTTGCATGACAGCTGTGATTCATTCGCATCGCAGCTGTCGTGCATCAATTTTATAGGAGATGTTAGCTAGAATATACTGCGCAAATTAGATTCCGTTCCTCCCCATAAGCGATAAATAGGCGTTAGCGATAAATAGGCGTTTCGGGCGATGATAAATCTTCCCCGCATTTTAGTACGTTCAGGTGCTTTTGGCGGATGTCGGCAAGAGATGGCGAAAAAATCTTGAAAAATTTTTTCTTTGCAGATAGGAGTGAGAAACAGAGTGTTGTGAAGGAAATGTTACGTTGGCCGGAAAATTTTTTTGCAAGAATATTTTGTCAATTCAAAAAGAGGCTGTACTTTTGCACTCGCTTTCGGGAACGAACCGAGGGGCCGGTCACAGA
>Ga0256405_10001295_pt1 | contig 69374 bp, 70 predicted proteins | sample RumenRJG_02DNA_FD_189096 | JGI IMG/M metagenome (GOLD analysis project Ga0256405, IMG submission 189096) | Bovine rumen microbial communities from Lethbridge, Alberta, Canada - RJG_02 | ecosystem: Host-associated > Mammals > Digestive system > Stomach > Rumen | place: Canada: Alberta...
TGCAACCTTGTATTTTCTTCTACGTCCTGCCACGGCTTTCGCACCTCCTTGGAGACTTTTTCCTCATTATAGCATAGGTCGCCATGGCATGACTATTATTAAATTTTTGAACGAGGTTTTACAGTAGCACTTTACCACATTGCAGATCGTGGGCTTTGAGACACCAAGGTAATAGGCGCAGTCGTCATAGGTAGTGGCAGATGTCTGATTCTCATCCAGAGCCAAAAGGATACGGCACCGATTCCGTATGGTGTTCGAGGTTCTTTTATCGCGAACAACTTCCTTCAAACGATTACGTTCCGTGTTGGTTAATGCAACCTTGTATTTTCTTCTACGTCCTGCCACGGCTTTCGCACCTCCTTGGAGACTTTTTCCTCATTATAGCATAGGTCGCCATGGCATGACTATTATTAAATTTTTGAACGAGGTTTTACACTAATATACGGTTTCTATCCGTCAGGCCAGAGGTTTGCCGCCGGCTTCCTTCAGATTCCACCTCGCGATGGACACCCTTGCCATTGGCTATATCTTTCCCGCTACCGGGCAGATTCCGGACTTTCACCAGTTAGAAACGTGCGCCGCCAGGCGCACGATACGAAAGACCGGCCGCCATTTCCGCAAGGAAATATGACGGTCGGTCTTTTGTGTCCTGTCATCTCAAAAGTATGGATTGCCTTGTCAAAGCATGATCACTCTAGCGCATGGATAATTTCCCCGACAACATCCCCATCTGCCTTCTGTGCCTTGTCACCGCCTATATCAGTGGATTCATCGCCACCTGGCTGCTTGGATCCGATGACCCGCCGAAGGAATGATGGAATGGCCGCCTCAAAGTTGGCTGCGATACTTTTGGAAATCAGCTGCTGGTATACCTAGCGCCTCCATGGCCTTTTCTGGAGGCAAATGGAGATTTTTCATGATATTTTTGATGTTATCCAAACGTTCACTTAGATGGGCATAGTTTATCTGTGCCGCCTGGTCACGGCGAAACTTCTCCGCTTTCTCATAAGCTCTATTCTTTAATCCGAAATAGGAAAGAATATCTTCCAGCATGCAGCTACTATATTTTGTGATACTTTTGAAAACCGCATAATAATCATCAGATAATTGTGCACAGCCAAACAAGTCACAAAGTCTCTCTTTTAGATATTCATGATTTAAACTATTAAAAAATTCTTTAAAATCACCTGCAATAATGTAACATTCTTTATTCTTCATTATAAACTCATAAGCACGATTCGCAAAGTCTACATTGTTTTTATGTAAATTATTTCTATATGCTACTGCACATTCATTAATACCATCCAGTTCTGCTCTCATATTATACTTTTCGTTAATAAGGTATGCATAGTATTGATAAATACAACGATCTATATGAGCCGAATAACTTAATGGTCTTTTTTTATCTTTTAATTTATTCTTTTTATGGCTATACTTTGGACAGAGTTTTTCGAATGATATAAATGGATAAAAGGCATGCACCCGTATTTGATTGGGATTTGTAACGTATTTCCATACCTCATCATTTTTCAATGATACCCGATTATCAAAATGAGCATATTTTTTTATCCCTTCATTAGTTTTTCTAAAATCTTCAGAATTCATACTTCAAATCCCCTACGCAAAAACCCGTCGGCTTGAAGTGGCAACGTCTCCACCTCCGACGGGTCTTTTGAAATGATATTCTTTTCAGAACAGTTGCCATGAATTGCGATTGCATATCATGTTATAATGATATTGACTACAATATTGCTAGCAATTAACGGAGGCATGACAATGATAACAGAATCATTCATCATTAAGCTCACGCTTAGAATTCTCTGGTTATTCTCCAAGAATCCACGCGTCAAATGCTTGACAAAGATTGCATTCTCTCGCGCCTTTGCCGAGACAAATTTATTATAGCACAATTTTCATCAGCAAGAAACTTATATTACCGTTTTATAGAGTTTTTATTGTCCAGAGAGCACCTTGCCTTGTGTTGGACGATTTGGGAGCGGATGAGCGAGTGGGGAAGCGAACAGGTCTTTGCCATTCTCAATTACCGCTCCAACCATGAATTGCAGACCATCATCACATCGAACTACGGGCTGGCGGTGTTGGCCGAGCGTATGATGGTGGCCGTCAAGGACAGGGATGCCGAGGGAGATGTGCAAAGCCAACGGATACTCAGCCGTATCTGCGGGATGTGTTACATCGTCGAGGTCGGCGGTGGGGACTATCGAATGGAGGGAGCGTGATAACCGCAATTTATCCTGAAACAGTGGTGATTTGAGAAAAACACTCTGCAGGTTTTCAACAGAGTGCTCTTGGTAAATGATATTCTTTTGAGAAATTTTCCTCATGGGTAAATTTTTACCCATCACTTATGGTATAATGACTTTAAAAGATGAGGAAATGCTTGACTCACCAAGGGAGGGATGCCAATGAATGTGTACGCTGGGGACAATAAGAAGATGCTCAATATGCTGATACTGGAAATACTGAAGGATTACACCGATACCGACCACAGGCTGACCCAGCAGGAAATCATCGACCTGCTCAAGCTGAACTACGGCGCAGAGTGCGACCGACGTTCTATCCGCAACAATATCCGTTCTCTCAAGGACATGGGCTATGAGATTGCTACGGAGCGTGGTTGCTATCTGGCAGAACGAGATTTTGACGATGCGGAACTGCGGATGCTCATCGACAGCGTCCTCTTCTCCAAAAACCTATCGGGGGTGCAAGCCAAGCGGCTCATCGAGAAATTAAAGGGATTCGGCAATCGCTACTTTCACGCCAAGGCGTCCCATGTATCAAATTTGCCAGAACTCTTCCACTCGGACAACAAGCAAGTCATGTTGGCTTTGGATGTGCTGAATGATGCCATAGAAGAAAAGCGGAAGGTCAGCTTCATCTACAATCGTTACGGCACGGACTTCAAACTGCACCCAAGGCGGGACGAACCATACATCGTCAATCCCTATCAGATGGTAGCCAACAACGGCCGTTACTACCTTATCTGCAATTACGACAAATATGATGACCTGTCCCATTACCGCATCGACCGCATTACTTCCGTTACCATGCTTTCCGAGCCGGTCAAGCCGAAAAAGGATGTCAGGGAATTTGCCCAAGGTTGGAGCCTTCCCAAGCACATGGCAGAGCATATTTATATGTACAGCGGCAATAGCGTGACGGTGAAGTTTATCGCCGACATTGACCTAATGGATGAGCTTATTGACTGGTTCGGCAGGGATTTTCGTATCAGGGAAGAAGCCGATGGTAAAATGTTGGTGACGCTCAAATGCAATGAGCAGGCTATGAAGTATTGGGCACTGCAATATGGAGAATGTATCGAAATCAAGGAACCGAAGGAACTGCGTGAAACCGTCAAGGCGGCGGTGGAGCGGATGGCGAAGAAGTACGCCGAGTGAGTAGCGAAAGGAGCGAAAACCATGTATGGAGCAATATTGGGCGACATTATCGGCTCGCCTTACGAGTTTGACCGGGGAGCGAAAATCAAAACATTTCCCTTGTTCATCGATAAATCGCGCTTCACCGATGATACGGTGATGGCCGTAGCCGTAGCGGATGCTTTGCTCTATGCGGGAAACGATGCCGGGAAGGACAAGGTTTGTTCGGCGGTGGCTTCTTCCATGCAGCATTGGGGCGGGAAATATCCTAAAGCCGGATACGGTGGCAAATTCCGTGAATGGCTCAAGGAGAAAGAACCCAAGCCCTACGGCAGTTTTGGCAATGGTTCGGCGATGAGAGTATCGTCCGTAGGTTGGCTATACAATTCTATGGAACGCACGAGAGAATTCGCCCGCTGGACAGCAGAAGTTACCCATAATCATCCTGAAGGCATCAGGGGAGCAGAGTCTGTGGCAAGCGCCATCTATCTCGCGAGGACGGGAGAATCCAAGGAAGCCATCAAAAAGTATGTCGAGGATGAGTTCAGCTATAATCTCTCCCGCACCTTGAAGGAAATTCGTCCTGCCTACCACATGGATGTGACTTGCCAAGGCTCGGTGCCGGAGGCCATTATCGCATTCTTGGAATCCACGGATTTTGAAGATGCGGTGCGAAACGCCGTGTCCATTGGCGGCGATACGGATACCACAGCTTGCATTGCCGGAAGCATTGCCGAGGCTTACTATGGGCTTACTCCGGCGATGGAAAATGAGTGCTTGGAGCGTATTCCGGATAAAATGAAAACCGTACTACGCCGCTTTGATTGTGCGAGGGGGAAGACAATCCAAGGCGAACCCATCATCGAAGCCGCACTTCTTCGTTATCGCAGGGATAATTCTTCCTAAAATGAAACGTCTGTTTTGAACACAATTTATATGCGCATGAAAGACGATGGTCATTTCTTGCTCCCACCGAGTGAAGTACGAAAATTTGATGAATGTGTCGCAAACAAAGATTATGACGGCGCAATAAGCATCGAAGCTTATACCTCGGACAGAGAATTCTTCATGGGGCTGGACGAAGAAGACGAAAATGCCGATTACACCACGGAGGTGAAGATTTACGATTTGCTCTCCTTTATCTCCAGGGTCACGGATGCGGAGGCAGGCATTGACATTAACTATGACAAGAAATTTTATCTGAATCGTGCTATGGCAAGATCGATTTTAGCAATAGATGAAGAGAAATTTGACCATGAGAGGGCGCAAAGAACAGGTCAACACTCCTCAAGTGAAGTACAGTTATCCCCCGGAAAAATTACCGAAAACCTTATATCCGGCGTTAGATACTGCTTCATTTGCAGTCATGACTTCGACAACTATTGTCACCTCTATCATCGGAGTGGTGTCATATTTTCGGTGGAATTGGACGACAAAAAATGCTACGACAAGCTGTGCAAGGTCTTTCCTGTTTTTAGAGATTTTCGTAACAGTGCTACGCCCAAAATCAGTGAATGGGAATGGGCGTACATTGGCGGATCCTGTGTGCTGCTTGTCCACGAGGAAGTTTTGAAAGCGTATAGAATGCGAACGGGATATACTGACTATTTGGATTGGAATCCCGATGATGCCTGTATGACGATATGGGATTTGTTAAAGGAGGAAGAGAATATGGTATTTGAGCCTACGCAAATTGATAACAATGTTCTAAGTAACATGAGCGATTATCAGTATGACCGCGAGGGGATTCCTGACCAACTCATTCTTAAAGAATCCATGCTCCACGATAATTCCGTAAAATCCATCCGTGTCAAGGAGGGTTTTCTCTCCGATGGGCGAAGCTATGTATCGGAATACTGGGCATGGAACGGCATTACCAATGTCACCTACTATTTCGCCGCTAATGGCGTTGAAGAAAGTGAGACGGCGTTGGAGGAATATTTTGTTTCCGTTGGCAAATTGACTGCGGGGGAGGAGCATCCAATGGGGATAATGACTCTCGATGTGGAGGGGGAGAAGGTGTATTCCGTGACCGTGACGGTTGGACACGAGGACACTTTGTACGGCGAGGCGCGGATGTGAATATCAAAGACATGGAAGGTGAAAGAAATGCCTAATCTCAAATGGTCTAACCTCAACCATATGCAAATAGGCAAATACGCCGAATATTTCAGTAAGATGGAATTTACTTCGTATGGACTTTATATCTATACCTCGGAGGTAGATGACCACGGCGTAGATTTTGTGGTAAAAAGTCCCCAAGGGGCATTTTATGAAGTGCAAGTTAAATCCATTCGCAACACCAATTATGTGTTTATTCCTAAAGATAAAATTAAACTGGATGAGCGACATTTGGTATGCTTAATTCATTTCGTTAACGATAAAATGCCGGAAATGTATGTGTTTCCGGCTACAGTTTGGAAAATGCCAAATGCTATTTTTGTAGACCGACTATATGATAAGCCTGGACAGAAAAGCAAGCCAGAGTGGGGCATTAATTACAGTACAAAAAATGTAAATTTGTTAAATGATTACATGTCGGATAAATTTTTACAGGAGTTATCTGCTATAAAAAGCCCGTGAGGTAAATTATCATGGCAAAACCACGTCGAAAGTTCCGAGAACACATTACCGAGGAACACCGAAAATTCATGCGCCGGGTTTTCGGCACGGCTGATATTGAAGAGATTGACAGACGTGATACCGAAACAATAAATTATGCCGAACATATGCTCATGCCGTATATTTGCGGAGACTACGGCGATGAGGACAGCGAATTCGCCGAGGATATCATTGACTTCTTATACATGTCGGCATTGCCGTCGGTGACAGATAGGCACAGAAAGCTCATGATAGAATTGTTCAGAACGGATAACATTGAGGAAATTCGGCTCATAGACGAAAAATCCGACTGGAATTATGTAGACGATAAAATTGAGCCATATCTTTCCGGGGACGATGCCGAGACAAGGGAAATCGCAGACGATATTGAGATGTTTGTCCATGCGCCGTATAGTATAGAAATGTAGCAACCGAGGCACAGCCACTCAAAAGGCCGTGCCCCGTTTTTTCACAACCTCCCCAGCAAGTCCCGCACCAGTGCTTCATCCGATAGCAACGAAATGGCAAAGCATTTCTTCCCAGCATCCTTGAGAGACGCGCCGATGTGATACGCATCATTTTTATTCTAACACAAAAGCCCTCCACTGTTGTGAAAGGCTTCTGCATTGGTATGTGTCAAGAAGTTGATAAAACATGCGTCGTTCCAAATCTTCTTTTGGATCCACACAGCGCATATTGAAAACCTCCACCAGCTCACTGCATCCGCGACAGATCCCTGAACTTGGTGAACTCCTTCTGGAAGAAGAGGCTCACGGTGTCCACGGGGCCGTTGCGGTGCTTTGCTATGATGACTTCCGTGATGTTCTTGTTTTCCGTGTCCTGGTCGTAGTAATCCTCGCGATAGAGGAACATGACGATATCTGCATCCTGCTCCAGGGAGCCGGATTCACGGAGGTCGGAGAGCATGGGCTTCTTGACCTGGCGGGACTCCACGCTTCGGGAAAGCTGGGAAAGGGCCACCACGGGCACATTGAGCTCCCTCGCCAACGCTTTCAGGGAGCGGGATATCTCGGAGATTTCCTGCTGGCGGCTGTCGCTGTTTCTGGCACTCCGCCCCTGCATGAGCTGCAGATAATCGATGACGACGAGCTCCAATCCGTGCTCTGCCTTCAGGCGGCGGGCCTTGGAACGAAGCTCCATCACCGTGATGCCGGGGGTATCGTCAATATAGATTTTCGCCTTGGAAAGCTTGTCCGCCGTGCCGATGAGCTTTCCCCATTCCTCTCCCTCCAGCTGCCCCGTGCGAAGCCGCTGGGAATCAATGGCCCCCTCGGAGCAGAGCATGCGCTGCACAAGCTGCTCCTTCGACATTTCCAGAGAGAAAAAGGCAACGGAATGGCCGTGCATCGCCGCATGGGCGGCAATATTCAGGGTAAAGGCCGTCTTACCCATGGAGGGACGGGCTGCCACAAGAACCAGATCCGAGGCCTGCAGCCCGGAGGTCAATGCGTCAAGATCCTTGAAGCCCGTGGAAAGTCCCGTAAGCCCGCCCTTGGACTCATAGAGAGTCGAGATGCGGTCGATGGAGTTCATGAGGATGGTCTTGATGGGCTCGAAATCGCTGACCGTCCGGCTGGCCGCAATGGAGAGGATCTTCTTCTCCGCCTCGTCCATGATGGTCTCGACCTCATCGGCATCCTCATAGGCCTTTCCGGCGATCTCCGTCGCCGCATCGATAAGGCTCCGAAGCTCCGCCTTCTCCCTGACGATCTTTGCATGGTAGATCACGTTGGCCGCCGTGGGAACGCTGTTGGCAAGGGCTGTGACAAAGGCAAGACCGCCCACCTTGTCCAGCTGGTCCTTCTTCCGAAGCTGCTCCGTGAGCGTCACGAGATCCACGGCCTCATTGTTGATGAACAAGTCCTCCATGGCACTGTAGACGATGCGATGCGCCTCACGGTAGAAATCCTCCGGCTTCAGGATTTCCTGCACTTCCGTGAGGGCTTCTTTCTTTATGAGCACCGCACCAAGCACTGCCTGTTCCGCCTCAATATTCTGCGGCGGCATCCGCTCCATCATTCGTCCGTACCTCCTGCCTCATCGACGAAAATATAGGAAAAGGCCTCTTCTGCGGTGGAGACCGGGTGGATGTCGAGACCGAGATGCTCCTCCGGGATGTCCTTGCTGTTCTCCTTCGGGATGACCATGGTCTTGATTCCCGCCTGTTTTGCACCGTAGGCCTTCTCGAAAACGCCTCCCACGGGGCGCACACGTCCCTGCAGGGAAATCTCCCCGGTCACCGCCACATCCTGACGGATTTTCCGCCCCGTCACCGCACTGACAATGACGGCGAGAATCGCCGTCCCGGCACTTGGGCCGTCGATGTTGCCGCCACCGATGACATTGATGTGGATATCATAGTCATTGATGTCCTCACCCGTGAGAGCACGCATGACAGAAGCCGCATTGAACACGGAGTCCTTCGCCATGCTGCCCGCCGTCTCGTTGAAGCGCACCGTTCCCTTGCCCTTTTCATGGGCAGGGAAGGCCACCGCCTCGATCTCGATGGCAGAGCCGAGGAAGCCCGCCACGCCCAGACCGAAGATATGCCCCTTGCGCACCTCTGCCGAGGCCTTCTTCGTCACATAGGGAGAAAGTCTGCTGACCTGGGCAACCTCATAGATGTCCTCCTTGCTGACGGTCACGGGAATCATCTGATCTTCCGATGGCGTTTGCCCTTCCTCCATCCTGCGCTCCATGGCAAGGCTGTAGGCATCCGCGAGAATATTGATGGCCTTGCGCCCCTCGATGGTGTACTCGCTGATGAGCTCCGCTATGCCATCCTCCAGGGTCGCCCCGAGCTTTTTGGCCGCATTGTGGACAATTTCCTCGATGTGCTTCGGCGTCAGCGGCTCGAAATAGATCTCCGCGCAACGGGAACGCAGGGCAGGATTGATATGCGAGGCATCCCTCGTCGTCGCGCCGATGAGCACGAAGTCCGCCGGTGCGCCCTCCTCGAACAGCTTGCGGATATAGGGAGGAACCTTCTCGTCTGCAGGGTCATAATAGGCGGATTCGAAAAAGGCCCGCTTGTCCTCCAGAACCTTGAGAAGCTTATTCTGCAGCATCTCATCCATCTCGCCGATCTCGTCGATAAAGAGGATGCCGCCATGGGCATCGGTCACGAGCCCCGGCTTTGGTTCCGGCACGCCGATATCCGCAAGATTCTTCTGCGCCCCCTGGTAAATCGGGTCATGCACCGAGCCGAGCAGGGGATTCGTCATGTCCCGCGGGTCCCAGCGCAGAGTTGTCCCATCCGTCTCCACGAAAGGCGCTTCCCCGGCAAAGGGAGAATGGGCTTTCCCCTTGGCAACCTCCAGCACCAGCCGTGCAGCCGTGGTCTTTCCCACGCCGGGAGGCCCATAGAGCAGAAGATGCTGTGGATAGGGAGAACTGAGTTTCGCCATGAGGGACTTCACCGCCCGCTCCTGTCCCACGATCTCGTCCAGTTTCTTCGGGCGCAGGAGTTCCATGACAGACTGGGTGAGATGCACTTTCTCCAGCTTCTCCAGTTCCTCACGTTTCTTGGCATCGTGGGGGGATTCCGCCTCCGGCTTTTCCTCCTTGAGCACCTGCATGCGGATATCCTTCACATAGTCCTCATGCTCCTGCTCCAGTTTCTCGTTGATTTTCCGCTCAATCTTGTCTTCCAGGCTGCGGCGGGCCATGATGTCCGCCAGACGCTCGGAAAGGCGGGAGAGGATGGCGGGGATTTCCTCGTCCTTCGGCACCGTGTTCAGGGCAGGGTTCTCCTCCAGAATACGGCAAAGGGCCAGCACGCGCTCACCGCGCACCGGGGAGCGCATGTACCTGAGCGCATCCATCTTCCCCGCCAGTATCACCAGCTTGTCCGAGCCCATGACATCCACCAGCATCGTGTAGAGTGCCGCCACCTCACGATCCAGTTCCGTTATCTTTTCCAGGGGATACTGTGTCGCAGGCTGCTCCCGGCGAAACATATTGAACAATTTGGACCAAAAACCCATCCCGATATCTTCCTTTCAGAAAGAAAAACTGCCAAAAGAGACATCTCCCATGGCAGCTTCCATCGATTGCACTCCTATCCTCACCCGGCCACGATATTGATCTTGATCTTACTCGTGATTTCCGGATGTACCTTGATGACGGCTTCATACTCACCAACACCGGTGATGTCGCCCTTGATGCTGATTTTCTTCTTGTCGATATCGATGTTCTCCTTCTTCAGGGCATCGGATACATCCTTCCCCGTCACGGAGCCGAAGAGCTTCCCGCCCTCGCCGATCTTTACCGGGATCGTGACCTGCACCTTCTCCAGCTGGGCAGCCATGAGCTTTGCCTCATCCGAGGCCTGCTGCTTCTTGCGCGCCTTGGAACCGGCCTGTGCCTTCGCCACATTGAGGTTTTCGGCATTCGCAAGGACTGCCGCCTTGCGGGGCAGGAGGAAATTCCTCCCGTAGCCCTCGGAAACCTCTACCACATCACCCTTTTTCCCCAAATTCTTAACGTCCTGCTGCAATATTACTTTCATCCTGGTTCGTCTCCTCTATATAGTTTCTGGCAATCTCAATAACCCTTTGTTTCAGTTCCTCCAGATTCCCGCCCCGGATCTGGGCACCTGCCACATTCTGATGCCCGCCGCCGCCCATGGCCTCCATGATGACCTGGACATTGAGGTCCCCGGTGGAACGGGCGCTGATGCCCACCACATCATCCTTGAGCTGGAAGAGTACGATGCTCATGCGGACATTCTCGACGCGGAGCAGGGAGTCTGCCGCCTGTGCCGCAATCACCTGCCCGTTGGGAACCACATCGGGACACTCCGTCACGATGAGGCCGCCCTCATAATACTCCGCCCGTGCCTTTGCCTGGGCAAGGGCCACGGTGGTCTCGTAGTCTGTGCGGAAAAGATGGCGCACCATGACGGGATCTGCGCCGCTGCGCCTGAGATACGCCGCCGCATCGAAGGTCCGCACCCCCGTCTGGACAGCGAAATTCTTCGTGTCCACCACGATGCCGGAATAGAGCGCCGTGGCATCCAACCGCGAGAGCAGAAGATTGTCGCTGAAGTACATCAAGAGCTCCGTCACCAGCTCACTGGTGGAACTGGAGGCCGGCTCGATGTAGACCAGAAGCGGATTCTTGATGAAGGTCTCGCTGCGGCGATGATGGTCGATAACGACGACACGGGAAATCTTCTCCAGGAATCCCGGTGACGCCACCAGATGTGGAATATGCGTATCCACAACGAAAAGCACCGGATTCAGGGATGTCGTGGTGGGGATGTTATCCCCTTTCAGGAAAATCCCCTGATACTCCTCCTTGTCCTTCAGAAGCTCGTTGAACTTCTCGATGCCATCGTTCATATCGCTGAGGATGATATGGACATCCTTCTTCAGATGGCGTGCCATCTTCGCCACGCCGATTGCCGCGCCGAAGCAATCGAAATCCTCATTGTGATGCCCCATGACATAGATCTCGTCGGCCCCCTCCATGATTTCCCGCACGGCATGGGCAACCACCCTCGCCTTGACGCGGGTATGCTTCTCCACCGCCTTGGCACGGCCGCCGAAGAACTGCGTCTTGCCGCCGAGAAGCACCGCCACCTGGTCGCCGCCACGCCCCAGGGCAAGGTCAAGCTCCGCCTGGGACTGGCTTCCGAGCTCCTCCATGGTCTGGGTATCCGCCACGGCAACACCCATGGAGAGCGTCACGGGCAGACGGTTCGTGCTCTGGATCTGCCGCACCTTGTCGAGGATGTCGAATTTCTCCGCCATGGCCTTGTCCAGAGCATGACGTTCCAGTATCACGACGTAGAGATCCTCCGAGATCCGGCGCATGAACCCGCCGAGACCTTCCAGCCAGTCATCCAGACGCTGGCGCACCGCCATCTGCAGATTCGTCCGCTCCGTCTCGCTGAGCCCCTGCATGACCTCGTCGAAATTATCGATCTGGACATAGATGAGCACCGCACGGCTCATGAGGAATTCATTCCGCAAATGCTCAACCTCCGAGACATCCTGGACATAGAGTGCCATGAGCTGGGGCTGATGCACGGAAAGGCGGACAGGCATATGCCTCACACGATAGTATTTTTCCCCATCGGCGAAGACATACTCCCCTTCCGTTCCCCACACAGGCTCAAGGATGATCCCGGGCCAAAGCTCCTTCACATCCGTGTCCTGTTCCGGCATTTTCCCCACATATTCGGCAATGCGATGGTTCGTCCACTGGATGCGGCCCTCCTCATCGACAATGAGGATCGCCTGGGGAAGGCTTTCCATCGCATAATTCATCATCTCATTGATGTTGCTGATGACGTTGCGGCAATACCGCTCGAACCGTTTCGACCGGTCATAGCAGCGCTCCCGCGCAAAGGACACAAGGCAGAGCCAGAGCACGAAAGCAATGACCGCAATATAGGTATTGTAATAAGACAGGACACCGATCAGCGCTGCCATGACAATCAGATGGATTGTCAAATCTATCCAGGCGGACAAATTCCGTGGCATAAAGTCACCTCATTCATTGATTCCTGTTTGCTCCTCCAAAACGGCGCCGATAGTCAAAAGCCATATCGAAAAGCCCCGTAAAGGCAACAATCTGGAGCAGGAAACCATTGGTAAAGACGAACAGGATCACAAGCCCCTTCACCAGACGCGAAACACGGAAATGATTCCCCAGGCACACCAGCAGGGAAAGCCCCTGCAGCAGCCCTGCCATGAGAGCCAGCATATTGGCATTAAGGGAAATCTGATAAAGAAGCTCGATTTCCCGTGTGCCGCCCCAATACATGCCCACAAGGGCAAATCCCATGAGGTAGATGAAGCCTTGGGGAAGCCTCCACTCACTGAAGGGCGGCATCTGTTTCACGGAAATGCCCAGACGCTTCATGACACGGGTGGCAATGATATAGTTCACCACCGTATCCATGAGCCCCATGAGCACGAGAATCAAAGGAACCAGCATGCTGATCAGGCTCATGGCCTCCGTTACCTGCCCCTTCGCCGTGTCAAGTTCCGTCTGGTTCATGCCCAAAGACTCATAGACCTCAAAGGTCGCATCGAAGGATTCCTGCATCCCTTCCTGCTGGAGATCCATGGGATTCACGGAAGTCAGCGCAAACACCAATGCCATGCCCGCCATCTTTGCCAGGATAGATACCACCAGGGTCACAGTGAATATCCGCACCGCCGGCCATCCCTGGCGGAACCCATAGCCCAGAGCAAGGCCTGTCGGGGCAAACGATATCGTCATGCGCAGCGAAAGCATCGGCTCAATGAGCACCGCCATGATGACCGCCGACACCACCACCGCCATGATTCCCCAGCGAAGCCCATGCCGCACCACCAGGAGGATGATGGGCACAGCCCACAAGAGCGCCGCCACCATGCCAAGAACCGGCAGATACACCGCCATGAGTGCCATGATGACCGTAAGCGCCGTCAAAAGCCCGCTTTCCGTAAGGGGCGTCATTCTATACTTCTCCAAATCGATTCCCTCGCAAAAATAAGTCCCATGAAAAATCCATGAAACCTATTATAACGCATTTGTTCAAATTTTTCCATCAGCAAAATTTGAACAAATGCGTTATAATTATATTGAAGTTGATTTCAATGAAGTTGGAGTGGGTTCTGCAGAATGCAGAGAAGGAATCCATCTTTCTTGTATCCTTGCGGGATATGTATGATTTTTCTGAATTTTAAGAGTCCTCTCGCAAACTGGTTCAGCTTCTGCGCCTCCTTTGATGTTCAGCCGCCTCCGCTATGGACAGAGGCGGCTTTTCCCTTACAGCAACTTCTTCGCAGCTTCCAGATTCTCTTGGAAATCTTCGTCCCCCGGCTCAAGCTCTAAAGCCTTCCGGAAGCATTCCACGGCTTTTTGGTAGTTGCCCAAATAATAATAGGCGGTTCCCATATTATTCCAGGGGCTTGCATCCTTCGGGTCAAGCTCGATGGCCTTACGGCAGCACTCGATTTCCTTGTTGTAGTCCCCCAGCTCCCCATAGGTGTATCCCAACATATTCCATTCGACTTTCCTCCCTTTCGGGTCAAGGGCAACGGCTTTTGATAAGCACTCAATGGCTTTTTGATGGTTCTTCAAATCGCTGTAAGCATATCCCATATTGCTCCAAGCACTTGCATTTTTCGAGTCAATCTCAATCTGCTTTTGGAAATACTCATATATGGCATCATCTGTCGTTGACAGTGAAATATGGGAAGAATATACTAATATCAAGAATAGTTGCAGGCTTGCCTGACATACAGATGTCCAGGAAAGGAGGACAACGCCATGGGAATCTATCTGAACCCCGGGGACGAGCTTTTCCAGGAAGCCATACGTTCCGAAATATATGTGGACAAGACAGGACTTCTGAATTACACAAACAAAGTCCTGCGCACCAGCAGGAAATACCTCTGCGTGAGCCGTCCCCGCCGCTTCGGCAAATCTATGGCGGCCAACATGGTGGCCGCCTACTATGACCGCACAGCGGATGCAGTGCATACATTTGCGGGAAAGGAAATCACGCAGTCGCCCGATTTTGAGACATACTGCAACAAATATGATGTTATCCAGCTCAACATCCAGGACTTCCTAAGCCGTTCTTCTGATGCAGAGGGTCTTCTGAAACTGCTGAAAAAAGGCTTGCTGCGCGACTTGCTTAAAACCTATCCAAGCGAAGACTATCTGGATGCAACCGACTTAGTGGAAACGATGGCAGAGATCTATGATGCAACCAAACGACCCTTTGTCATTGTCATTGACGAATGGGACTGCATCTTCCGCGAGTACCGCGACAACAAGGACTGGCAGCGTCTGTATCTTGATTTTCTCAGAGGATGGCTCAAAGACAAATCCTACGTTGCCCTGGTCTATATGACAGGCATCCTGCCCGTCAAAAAGTATGGAACCCATTCAGCACTCAATATGTTCTGGGAATTCTCCATGGAGGATCCATCAGAACTTGCTCCTTATGTGGGCTTTTTGGGCAGCGAGGTAAAAACTCTATGTGAGAAATATGCCCGCAACTTTGATGAATGCCAACGATGGTATGACGGCTATTCCTTCCAGGAAGTCGGAGATGTCTACAATCCGCATTCGGTGGTACGAGCCGTGACGTCAGGCAATTTCAACACCTACTGGAACCAGACCGAGACCTACGAAGCGCTGAAAATCTACATTACCATGAACTTCGACGGGCTGCGGGACTCCATCATCAAGCTGCTGGCAGGGGAGCGGCAGACCATCAACACCAAAACCTTCAGCAACGACATGACCACCTTCGGCTCGGCAGACGATGTGCTGACCCTCCTTGTCCATCTGGGTTACTTGGGCTATGACAGTTCTACGGAGAAGGTATTCATCCCCAATCAGGAAATCGCCCGGGAATACTACAATGCTATCACCAACACAGATTGGGATATCGTTGCCCGTGCCCTCAAGCAGTCGGAAAAACTGCTCCAATCCGTTCTGGCCAAGGACACAGAGGCGGTGGCCAAGGGCATGGAAGAAGCCCACATGGAAACCAGCCACATCCAGTACAACGATGAGAACGCCCTTTCCTACACCCTGTCTCTGGCCTTCTACAGCGCACGGCAGAAGTACATCATCATCCGCGAACTCCCCACGGGCAAGGGCTATGCCGACCTGACCTTCCTCCCCCGCCCCGGCCATACAGACCTGCCCGCCCTGATTGTGGAACTGAAATGGAACAAGGACGCAGACACCGCCCTGCGGCAAATCAAAGACCGCCGCTACGGCAAGGCGCTGGAAAACTACACCGGCAGGATTCTCGCCGTAGGGGTCAGCTACGACAAGGAAACCCGCAAGCATGAATGCCGGATAGAGGAATACGAAATCACCGGTAATTGACCGTGAAATCCGTGGCATATTCACGGGATTCACGGGCAAAGTGAATCCCCGGTCGCAGGCAGGCGGAAAAATGGCCGCTGTAGTGTGCTGGTGGAGTTTTTCAACACGCCCTAAGCTGCAGACTTGCCTGACATACGGATTCCAGGGAAAGGAGACAATTAAAATGTCAAGGCTGATTTTTACGCCAGATGAAATCAAGCAAAGATTACAGCCTATTTTTATCAACCACCAAATCCGGCAGGCAATCCTATTTGGTTCCTATGGCAAGGGGACTGCTACCAAGACCAGCGATGTTGATTTATTGGTTGACAGCAATCTGCATGGGCTGAAATTCATGGGCTTTGTAGAGGAACTGCGTGAGGCTTTGGACAACAAAGATATGGATGTGCTCGACATCACCCATATTGAACCAATGTCACGGATTGCCGAAGAAATCAAGCAGACGGGGATTGAGATTTATGCGCGATAAAGTCATTGTCGAAATGCCGCCGCTCCCCGCTTGGGAAGCGGCGGCATTCGCTTTCCCTGTACGCTTGTTGTCATCCAAGAAGGGCATTCAAATCCCCCTTGGCTTCCTCATAACTCGGGTCGAGTTCAATGGCTTTTCTATAGCATTCGACGGCCTTGTCACGATTGCCCAAGTTTTTATAGGCAGTTCCCATGTGCCTCCACGGATAGGCAAAGCTCGGATTGAGATCGATGGCTCTTTGAAGGGATTCGATGGCCTTCTGGTAGTCGCCCAATTCGTTATAGAGAAATCCCATATTATTCCATACATTTGCATCTGTATCCTTCGGGTCGATGGCGATGGCTTTTTGGTAGCACTCAATGGCTTTGCTATAATTTCCCAGATCATCATAGGCAGCTCCCATGCTGCTCCAGGCAATTGCAAAATTCGGGTCGAGTTCGATGGCCTTTTGATAGTACTCAATGGCCTTGGCATAGTTTGCTTGGTCATAATAAATCGTTCCCATATTGTTCCACGGAAAGGCAAAATTCGGGTCGAGTTCGATGGCTTTCCTATAGCATTTGGCAGCTTTGTCGCAATCACCTGATTTCTCATAGGCATATCCCATATTGTTCCACGGGGAGGCATATTTCGGGTCAAGCTCGATAGCCTTGCGGCAGTATTCGATATCCTTGTTGTAGTCCCCCAGCTCCCCATAGGCGTTTCCTATATTATTCCAGGGCGTTGCATATTTGGGGTCAAGCTCAATAGCTTTCCAGTAACATTCGATGGCACCTTGATAATCCTTTCGGTTATACCGTTCCATGCCCTTCTCGTTCCACTGCACCGCCATGAACTCGTCCTCATTGCGCTTCATTTCCCGGTTGATTTCCTGCTTTTCGGATTCCGATGCGGTCTTGTACCTTTCTTTGAGTTCCGCCAGCTCCGCGCTGATGCGGGCGTTCTCTGCCTCCAGTTCCTTGTTGCGCTGCACTGACTCCGCAAGTGTTGCCCTGTCCTGCCGTAGCTGGTCGGTGATGCTGCCCGTGTCCACCACGGCTTTCATGTGGCAGTGATACTGGACCACCGTGCCGCCCATCACCTCCGGGGTGACGCCATCTTCCTTCACTTCCAGCACGGCGGCAGAAATCGTCCGTATCTCATCCCGGGTGAGCTTGCCTTTCTTCACCTCCGTCATCCCTGCCACATACAGCCCCGCCTGCTCGCTGGCTGCCCGCCTGGCATCAGCCCGCGCCCTTTCCTTGGCCACGGCCGCATTCTCCTCCGGCCCGTCACCCATGATGTAGTACCCGTCCGCCTCAATCACGCGAACCTCCGCCAAAGCCGCCACGGGATCAGCCACGCCCCAAACAACCGTAAACGCCGCCCCCAGCCCTAATGTCGCCAGGGGGACCTGATGCATGATTTGCATTAAGAATCAACTCCTCATACAAAATACGAATTTATTTCCTAACCACGCATTGCTTCTTCCACCGCTTCAAGCATCTCTTTGACCTCTTGGCTATTCGGGTCAAATTTCAGATACTTTTTCAAATCTGCTATAGATTGCTCATAGTTGCCTTTCCCTGCATAGACTGCACCACGATAACGGTATATGCTCATATCTGTGGGCTCAAGGTCCAAAGCACGATTAAGGTCAGCTAATGCCTTATCAAATTCTCCATGACTCCCATATTCCAAACCACGATTATAATATGCTTTCTTATATTGCGAATCTATAGCTATAGCCCTACCATAATCAGCTATTGCTTTCTCATATTCCCCTCTGTTGCTGTAAACGTTGCCACGATCTAAATAGTAAGCTTCTTCTTTGGGATTCAAGGATATCGCTTTATTGAAATCGGCAAGGGCAAGGTCGATGTAATCCTTTTTGTAATATAAACGTCCTCGAGTACTATACCCTCTATCATAGCCGGGTTCTATCGCCAAGGCACGATTGTAATCAGCAAGTGCCTTGTCATAATCTCCCTTACAATCGTAAGCATTACCCCTGTCAACATAAACTTCTGCAGATTTAGGATCCAATTCCAGGTATTTGCTGTAGTCAGCAATGGCGAGATCATATTCTCCTTTGTGGTTATAGTATATGTTGCCACGATTCTTATATGCCCGCTTATAATCAGTATCAACTGCCAAGGCCTTATTGTAATAATCTATAGCACGATCATAATCCTTTTTTCTATAACAGAACTCATTGCCTATATTGAAATAGGCCTCTACCGATTCATTTATGGAAAGAGATTTTTGGTAATCGGCCATAGCCATATCACTTTCACCTTTATCAGCATATGCGTTGCCACGATTGGTATAAGCATAACTATGCTGTGGGTCTATGCTCAAGGCCTGATTGCAGTCAGCTATGGCTTGCTCATAGTTCCCTTTGTGGCGGAAGCATATGGCACGGTTATTGTAGGCATTGGCATACTGGGGATTCAGGGCTATAGCCTGGTTATAATCCTCAATGGCCTTGGCATCATCGCCCATTTCCCTGTAAGCATTGCCACGCGAGTAATAAGCCACATCATAGCCAGGATATAGAGCCATGGCTTCGTTGTAGAGCTTGATTGCACCATCATAGTCACTTTTATTGTAAAGGAGCTCGTCACCCTCATCGATTTTTTGTGAAGCCACGAGTTTCCTGTCAGCTTCATTGTATTCCTGCCGTATAGCCTCGCGTTCCTGCTGGGAGCCAACGTTGTTGTACCTTTGGCTCAAATCTTCAATAGCGGCCAGGCTGCCCCGTATCTCCCGTTGCACCACCTCGTTTTTCCGGACAATTTCATCCCTTTCATTTTCATCACGGCGCAGCCATTCCCTGATGCCTTCCGTGTCTACATTGGCCGATAGCGTTGCCGTATAAGTGATGACCGGCTGGCCGTTGACCTCGCCGGGAGTGGTGCTGTACCTGACCTCCCCCACCACACTAGTGATATTGTTGGTGATGGCAGAGATTTCATTGGCGGCCAGCTTGGCATTGACAGTGCGGGTATAGCTGGTCAGATACACCCCCGCCTGCTCTCTGGCATTCTGCAGGGCCTTTTCCTTTGCATAATTCTTGGCCTGAGCCGGCGTGCCGATGTCCCCAATGGTACACACCCCCACGCCGGTATAAGTCCTGACCTCTGCAAAAGCCGCCACGGGGTCAGCCACGCCCCAGACAACCGTAAACGCCGCCCCCAGCCCTAAGGCTGCCAGAGGGGCCTGATGTATGATCTGCATGAAGAATCACTCCTTTGCACTTTTTCATATAAGACTTCACCTGTCATTGACAGTGAAATATGGTAAGGATATACTGATATAAAGAGAATTTACGGTTCCACAAGAGCGTGCCGCATTTACGGCACAGTCGAAGGCTACAGGTAAACAATGAATCAAGAAAAGGGTGTGCATGACATGAAACATCTGCAGGGCATTTTTATCTGTCTGGTGACCATTTTTTCCTTTTTCTCCTCCTCTGCCGCAGCTATGGAATATGAAGATGAACTGACGAAGGTTACGGGAACCAACTGGGGATTCCCCGGCTATCAAGTGACATATACCATCAGCGATGAAAAAATCGCCGAAATAGTCAAGAAAAAAGATGGCAACCTCTACGTCCATTTCATCCAGCCGGGCGATGTGACCATCGGCGTTATTTTTTACCAAAACGGAGAGGCACTGCCTCCCGAATACTATCTCTTCCATATAAAGGGAAATGCTGTTGACGACACTTCCTTTGACTGGGGCACCTTTGCCGGCGACATCATCAGGCTCACCAATGAGGAGCGAAAGAAAGCGGGGCTGCCTCCCCTGAAGCCCGCCTTCGACCTCTCGGAGGCAGCACTCATCCGCGTCCATGAAGCCTCTGAATATTACTCCCACGAACGTCCCGATGGCACCGGCTTTGAAACGGTGATGGAAGATGGAAGCTATGAAACCGTCGGAGAAAATTTGCAGGCGGGTGCCGCTACCCCGGAAGAAGCCATCCGCCAATGGATGAATTCCCCCACCCATAGGGAAAACATTTTGTCCTATGCCTACGATGAAATCGCGGTAGGATATGTTTATGTTCCTGACAGCCGCTACCATCATTATTGGGTACAACTTTTCCGAAAAAATAGATAACTATTGCACTATTGCCGCCGCTGCCCGCATGGGATCGTAAAGCATATGCCCTAATGTAAAACCTCGTTCATCTTTTTATGAATCGTCCGATATGCAGCCATCTGCTTCGTCATCGTCAGTCGCCATAGCCCGCTATGGCTCCATCCTCTTCCTTGCATCTGACTACATCTCGAACGATTCATTATCCTAAATCTGAACGAGGTCTTATACTAAGTATTCTGTTCCACCAGCTCCTTCACGCTGTCGGAGATGCGGTTATCACTCATGGAGCTGGACACGATTTTCCTCTGCTCCTCCGTGAGCTGGCTATCGGATTCGCTCGCTCCGGCCTTTTCCACCAGATCCCTCACGCTGTCGGAGATGCGGTTGTCGCTCATGGAGCCAAGGACAATCCCCATCTGCTCCGGAGTAAGGTCTGCCCCGGCGGAACTTTTGGGCTGCTCCACGACCACCTTTTCCTCATCGGATTCCTCTACCTCGCCGGTGTTGTAGAGGACATGCTTTCCTTTGTACCTGAAGATCTCCCTCATTTTGCCCGCGGGCCACGCCCGCTTCACCTCCCTTGGAGACGCACAATCCCTTACTTGAACACACTCAGATCCAGGGATGCAAACCCATCCAGCAGTTCCACCACCTTGGCGGAAATCTTCGCCACACCGCCCGCATGGCGGCTTTCCACATTCACGGGCATGTTGGGATCATGAAGGGACAGACGGATGAGAGCCCATCCGTCATCGAGGACAAGACGGACGCCCTCATAGGAAGGCTCCGCAATCCTGATACCCTCCTTCCGAGCCCTTTCCTCAAAGGTCTTGAGGACGTTCTCTCCATAGCCGCGAAAATCCTCCTCGCCCTTGATCTTGATGCGGTACTCCTTGGCCTCGGCAGGCTGCCCCAATTTCGCGATGAGGCTGCCGAGAACCTTGCCCTCCTTCTTCGCCTTTGCCGCTGCCACGAGAAGCTTCACGGCAAGATAGGCGCCGTCATCCAGATAGTAGTTCTCCGACAGGGCACCGTGCCCGGAGGTCTCGATGGCAAGGGGCGAGACCGTCCCCTCACGATTCAGGCGTATGCACTCGTCGATGACGTTCTTGTAGCCCCGCTTGAAGCGAAGATGCTTGAGGCCAAGCTCCTTCTCCAGAAATACGGCCAGCTCATCCGAGGTGACGGAGTCCGTGACGATGGTGCTGCCGGGATACTTCGGAGCCAGGATTGCCGCAATCATGGCAATCAGGGAATTGCGGCTGACCTCCTCGCCGGTTTCCAGCACCGCACTCATGCGGTCCACATCGGTATCGAAAATCAGGCCCAGATCCGCCTTGCTGTCCAGCACCGCTTTCCTGATGGCCGCCATGGCCTGCTTGTTCTCCGGATTCGGGATGTGGTTCGGGAACATGCCATCGGGCTCAAGGAATACGCTGCCACTCGTATCCGCCCCCAGCACATCCAGGACCTTCGTGGCAAAGAATCCGCCCGCGCCGTTTCCGGCATCCACCACGATGTGCATCCCCGCCAAAGGCTTCTCTTCGCCGCCCAGTTCCTCGCGGATCTTCTCGCAGAGATGCCTGGAATAACAGTCAATCAGATCGAACTTCTCCACCTTGGAAAGATCCCCCGTGAGCTCTGGGTTGCGGACAGCACCCTTGAGGATCTCGATGACATCGCCCTTCTCCGTTCCGCCGTCCTTGGTGAAGAACTTCATCCCATTGCGGTTGTAAGGAAGATGGCTCGCCGTGATCATGATGGAGCCGTCCATCTTCGTTTCCTCAAAGACAATGGACATGAACATGGCGGGGGTCGATGCCATGCCGCAGTCAACCGCCTTTGCCCCTGCCGCAGTCACTGCCCCCAGCACCGCCTTCTTGATGGCCTTCGCGGAAACACGGGAATCATGCCCCACCGCAACGCGAAGCTCCGATTTCTTCTTGCCCAGCTTGTGGGACAGGAAATCAAGAAAGCCGGCAGCAATGCGGTTGGCCGCCTCCACCGTCAGGTTCACTGGTTCGTCGGCAACGCCCTCCACCGCCACGCCACGCACATCGCTGCCATTCTGCAGCTTCATGATGGTCTTCTCTGACAAAGCCACTCCCATAAAAATTCCTCCTTATTCTCCGAAAAACTCGTTTTCCACCGCAATACAGAGCATATGGTACACCGGAAGATGGTATTCCTGGATGCGATAAGTCTCCCGCTCCGGCACACGAATGCAGATATCTGCAAGCCCCTTCAGCTTGCCGCCGGACTCCCCCGTGAGGGCGATGGACTTCACGCCCTTGACCTTTGCCATCTGCACCGCGTAGATGACATTCGTGGAATTGCCCGACGTGCTGATGGCAAGGAGGACATCCCCTTCCTCCCCCATGCCGAGGATCTGCTGGGCAAAGGAGAGATCTGGCGCCTGGTCATTGGCAAAGGCCGTGTTGAGGGCCACCTGGTTCACAAGGGACAAGGCAGGAAGTGCCCCCTGCAGATTCTCCATGAAATAGTCTGCCTCCTCCGGGCAAACCTCCTCCATGCGTTCCCTCATCTTCCCGTCCAGCTTCCTGGGGAGCAGGAAGCCCTTCATGAGCTCTCCCACAATGTGCTCCGCATCGGAAGCGCTGCCCCCATTGCCGCAGGCGATGAGCTTGTGCCCGCCACGGTAGCTCTCACAGACAGCCTTCACTGCCGCCACAAGATCCTCCCTGCAGACCGACAATGCCGGATCATGGGAAATCAGGTCATCCACCTTCTGCAAGGTCGTATTCTTTGCCATAGGAACCCCGCCTTTCTTCATCCGATTGAGCATGGCCTGCAGCTCTCTCTTCTGCCTCAAATGCGTTTCATAGTCCAAATCGTTGGAATCCAGCCTCATGCGCCGTTCCAACGCATCGATCCGATTCTGCAATCGCTCCATTGCCTCTGACGACATCCGGCACAATCCCCTCCCTCGAAATATGCCGACAAACTTTGCCAGAATACGCCATCGTCTATTTCCCGTTTGTCAACACTCCTAACAAAAGTATAACAAAAAAGCGGAATATCCTCAACGTGGAAAATTTCAAAAATATTGAAGAAACGGTATGGATTATGATAAAATCAAATCATTATAGATATGGGGGGATGGATTTGAAACGAGGCGCTATTTTTGACATGGACGGTACACTTCTCGATACCGAGAAGTATTATGCCCAGGGCTGGTTGGCCGTTGCAGAGGAGTTTGGCCTTGAGAGGAACACCGCCCTTCCGGCAGCTATGAGCGGGTCAAGCGCAAGCGCCATGCCCGAAATCCTGCATACCTTTTATCCCGAGGTCGATGCCAGGGCATATATCGACAAGGTCATTGCATTCGTGAAAGAAAGCAGCGAAAGACACCTTGCACTGATGCCGGGCGCCCTTGAGATCCTCCAATATCTCCAATCGCAGGATGTCCGCATGGCCGTTGCCAGCAGTTCCAGGAGGGCAGTCATCGAGGAGAAGCTGCAGAGGGTTGACCTCCTGAAATATTTTTCTGCCATCCTTGGCGGCGACGATGTAGAAAAGGGGAAGCCGGACCCTGAAATATTCATCAAGGCCGCCTCCGCGATAGAAATCCCCCCGAAGGAATGCTACGCATTCGAAGACAGCTTCAACGGCGTGCGTGCCGGACATGCCTCCGGCGCACTGACCATCATGGTGCCGGACCAGGTGCCTCCCACCGATGAGATCCGCCGTCTCTGCACGGTCCAGGACAGCCTCCTTCATGCAATGCAGTCCATCCAGGAAGGAAAGCTATGAGATGGACATATTTGACAAAGGGGAGCCTTCCCATAACGGGAAGGCTCCCCTTTTCCAGCATATTGAATCTCACGCCAGCATACGTGCCAGACGCACAAGCTCCGGGTCCAGCGTCTTCTTGTTGTTGACCGCCTCAAAGAGATTGATGCTCACAACCTTGCCCGCATCGAAGCCGAACACCACATTGGTGACGCCGGAGATGATGGCAAGTGCCGCCTTCTCTCCCAGCATGGACGCCTTCATGCGGTCCTCCACCGTAGGAGAGCCGCCGCGCTGGATATGGCCGAGGACAGAGACGCGGGTATCGATGCCCGTCTTCTCCTCCACCACCGTGCCAAGGCCGATGGCATCACATGCGCCCTCGGCAACCACGATAATGCTGTAGCGTTTGCCGCGCTCGTAGGCATCCTTGAGCTCATGGCACATATCATCCAAGTCAAACTTGACCTCGGGAACCAGGACGTACTCCGCGCCGCCCGCAATGCCCGTGGTCATGGCAAGCCAGCCGGACTTGTGCCCCATGACCTCCACGATCATGATGCGGCGATGGGCAGAAGCCGTATCGCGCAATTTGTTGATGGCCTCCACAATGGTATTTGCCGCTGTATCCGCCCCGATGGTGTAATCCGTCCCCCATACGTCATTGTCGATGGTGCCGGGCAGGCCCACGATGGGAATGCCGAACTCCTTGCTCATGAGAGAGCCACCCGTCAGGGAACCGTCGCCACCGATGATGACCAGGCCCTCGATGCCGCGCTTCTGAAGATTCTCAAAGCCCTTCTTGCGCCCCTCCGGTGTCTTGAACTCCTTGCTGCGGGCCGTCCCAAGGAATGTGCCGCCACGCTGGATAAGATCGCTGACACTGCGGGAGTTGAGCTGCTCGATGTCATCTCCAATCATTCCCTTGTACCCATTGTGGATACCGTAGACATCCACGCCCTCATGAAGCGCCGTGCGCACTACCGCACGGGCAGCGGCATTCATTCCGGGGGCATCGCCGCCGGAGGTCATTACGGCAATCGCTTTCTTGATCATTGGTCATCTCTCCTGTCCATCATCGGTCATCTATGTTCGGGAACTGTTCATCCGATTTATTTATCTACTCTCTATTTTAAAAAATTCCCAGAAAAATGTAAAGTCTTTCATCTATATTTACACAGAAAACTCCGTGCGAAACGATGTTTCGCACTACGCCCTTACACGCCCTAACCGATTCCGCGCCCTTCGTGCTTGACTCGCTAAGATTTCATAGTAAAAAGGGGAGCCCGCAAAAGCTCCCTTTATTGATACAAAATCATCCACCCAGATAGGCCTTCCTGACATCCTCGCTGGCGGCAAGCTTGCCTGCATCACCGGAAAGGGTGATGCGCCCTGTTTCCAGCACATAGGCACGGTCGGCAATGGAAAGTGCCATATTGGCATTCTGCTCCACCAGCAGGATGGTGGTGCCTGTCTTATTGATGTCCTCGATGATGGAGAAAATCTCGCGAATCAGGAGAGGCGCCAGCCCCATGGAGGGCTCATCGAGAAGCAGCAACTTCGGACGGCTCATGAGAGCCCTTCCCATGGCCAGCATCTGCTGCTCGCCGCCGGAGAGGGTTCCCGCCTGCTGATCCTTGCGCTCCTCAAGGCGCGGGAAGCGCCGGAAGACCATCTCCATGTCCTCCTTGATGCCATCGGCATCGGTGCGGATGAAAGCCCCCAGTTCCAGATTCTCCAGAACGGACATCTCCGCGAAGATGCGTCTGCCCTCCGGCACCTGGGAGATTCCTTCCCGCACGATCTCATGGGCCGGCTTTCCCGCAATATCCTTGCCGAGAAAAGTAATCTTCCCCGACTTCGGCTTCAGGAGACCGGAAATCGTGCGAAGGGTCGTGGACTTTCCTGCCCCGTTGGCACCGATGAGTGTCACAATCTCCCCCTCGTGCACCTCCAGACTGATGCCCTTGATGGCATGGATGGCGCCATAGTACACATTGATGTTGTCGATTTTCAGCATGGTTCCCATGGTCACGCCTCCCCTCCGAGATAAGCCCGGATGACCTCCGGGTCCTCCTTGATTTCCTCCGGGCGCCCACTGGCGATGATGGTGCCGTACTCCAGCACATAGATGCGCTCACAGATGCCCATGACGAGGTTCATGTCGTGCTCGATGAGGAGCACCGTGAGGCCGAATTCCTTGCGGATCCAGCGGATCATGTCCATGAGTTCCTTCGTCTCCTGGGGATTCATGCCCGCTGCCGGTTCATCGAGAAGCAGGAGCTTCGGCTTTGCCGCCAGGGCCCTTGCAATCTCCAGACGCCTCTGGGCGCCGTAGGGAAGATTTTTCGCCATCTCGTTTGCCTTGTCCTCCAGCTTGAAGATGGAGAGCAGCCGCATGCTTTCCTCCTCGATCTCCCGTTCCTCCCGGAAATACCTTCCCATGCGGAGCACCGCCTCCAGAAGGCCGTACTTCACATGGCAGTGATAGGCAATCTTCACGTTGTCAAGAACGGAAAGCTCCGAGAACAGGCGGATGTTCTGGAAGGTTCGGGCAATGCCGCGCTGGGTGATCTGGTAGGGCTTCAGCCCCACGATGCTCTTCCCGTTGAAGGTGATGGTGCCCGTGGTGGGCTGGTAAACCCCCGTAAAGAGATTGAAGGCCGTGGTCTTTCCCGCGCCATTCGGCCCGATGAGCCCCACCAGCTCGCCCTTGTTGATGTAGAAATTGAAATCCGAGACCGCCTTGAGTCCGCCGAAGACTTCCGATACGTCCTCGGCCCGCAAAAGCTCCGCCGCCATTATGCCGCACCTCCCTTCTTCAAGATCTTGCGGAAAATCCCCATATTCGTGATCTCCACATAGCCGAACAGTCCCTGGGGACGATAGAACATCAGGAGAATCAGCATGAGGGCGAAGATGATCATGCGGTACTCCGGCCAGTTCGCCAGCGCCGCCGAGATGAAGGTCACGAAGAATGCCCCTGCAATGCCGCCCGTGATGGAGCCAAGGCCGCCAAGCACCACCATGATCAGGAAGATGAAGGACTGCATGAAGGTGAAGGACGCCGGGCTGATGATATAGTAATTATGGGCAAACAGCCCGCCCGCAACACCGGCAAAAGCCGCTCCGATGGTAAAGGCCATGACCTTGTACTTCGTCGTGTTGACTCCCATGGCCTCCGCCGCAATCTCATTCTCGCGGATGGCGATGCAGGCGCGCCCATGGGTGGAATTCACGAAATTCTTGATGAAGAACAGGGTGAACAGCATCACGAAGAATACCCAGGCGAAATTCGTGTAGTGGGGAATGTTTCGGAACCCGGCCGCGCCGCCCACGTATTCGATGTTCATGATGACGATGCGGATGATCTCGCCAAGCCCCAGGGTGGCAATAGCGAGGTAGTCACCCCGCAGTCGGAGTGTCGGCAATCCAATCAGGAAGCCGAGAAACCCTGCCGCTGCGCCGCCTGCCAGCAGCGCCGCGAGAAAGGGAATGTGGAAATTCGTCGTGAGCACCACGCCCACATAGGCCCCCACCGCCATGAAGCCCGCATGCCCCAGAGAGAACTGTCCCGTATAGCCATTGATGAGATTGAGACTCACGGACATGATGATGTTGATACCGATGAGCATCAGGTTCAGCTTCCAGAAGGAACCGATGATCCCTTCCTCCATCAGCCCCTGCAGCACGGCAAAGAGTGCAATGCCGGAGACCAGCATGATAAGATCGTTCTTGCGCAAAAGATTCATCGTTCCGCCACCTACACTTTCTCATTGGTGTTCTTGCCGAAAAGCCCGGAAGGCTTGAACAGCAGCACCAGAATCAGGATGGCAAAGGCCGCCGCATCGCGGAAGGTGGAGGAAATGAAACCCGACACCAAAGCCTCGATGACGCCAAGCACCAGACCGCCCACAACGGCTCCCGGCAGGATGCCGATGCCGCCCAGCACTGCCGCGACAAAGGCCTTGAGACCCGGCATGATGCCCATGAGCGGGTCGATGGAGTTGTAGTAGACACCCACCAGCACACCGGCCACCGCCGCCAAAGCCGAGCCGATGATGAAGGTGAAGGAGATGACCTGATCCGCATTCACGCCCATGAGCTGCGCCGTCTCCGTGTCGAAGGATGCCGCGCGCATGGCTTTGCCCAGTTTCGTTTTCTGCACGATATAGGTCAGGATGATCATAAGCACCACAGTGATGCCCAGGATCAGGAGCTGCTGCCCATTGATGACCAGGTCTCCCACATGAAAGGCCACGTTGTCGATGACCTCCGGGAAGGTCCTCGGCGTGGGCGAAACAAAGTACATGGTCGCATACTCAAGGAAAAAGGACACGCCGATGGCCGTGATGAGAATAGAGATGCGCGGCGCATGGCGAAGGGGTTTGTAGGCCAGCTTCTCCACCAGCATGCCCAGAAGCCCCGTGACCACCATGGAGATCAGAAGGGCCGGCAGGATAGACAGATTCGCCTGGGTGATCGCGAAAAAGCCGATATAGGCTCCCACCATGTAGATATCGCCATGGGCAAAATTGATGAGCTTGATGATACCGTAAATCATAGTATAGCCCAAGGCAATCAAGGCATAGATGCTTCCCAGGGATATGCCGTTGATGAGCTGCTGCAGCAGCTGCTGGGAAAATTCCATAGATATTCCTCCCCAAACAGGAACGGCAATGCATTTCCTGTATGTAGAAAACAAGGGCCGCAATTGCGGCCCTTTCCTCAGTTTCCGTCAAATGTTTATTCGGCCTCCGGCATGATCTTGGCGACCATCACACGATCTCCGCCTTTGTTCTCCAAGATGACTGCCTGCTTGATGGGATTGTGGTTCTTGTCCATCGTGATGATGCCCGTACCCACCTTCAAATCCTTCGTCGACGCGAGGGCATCCTTGATCTTCACAGTATCATCGCTGCCTGCGCGCTTGATAGCATCCACGAGGAGCTTTCCGGCATCATAGCCAAGTGCCGCGAACACATTCGGCGCATGGTTGTACTCTTTGGTATAGGCATCGATGAAAGCCTTCACGCTCTCATCCTTGTCGGAATAATGGGTGCTGAAGAAGGTGTTGTTCAGTGCATCCGCACCGGCAATGTCCGCCACCTTGAAGTCATCCCATCCATCCGTGCCGAGAAGGGGCTGCGTGATGCCGAGCTCGCGGGCCTGCTTCACGATCTTGCCGACTTCCTCATAGTAAGCCGGAATGAAGATGACATCCGCATTGGCCGTCTTGATCTTCGTCAATGCTGCCTTGAAGTCCTGGTCCTTCTGGAGGAAGGCCTCCTCCATCACGACCTTGCCGCCGGCGGCCTCGAACTTCTCCTTGAAGACCTGGCCCAGGCTCTTGGAATAGTCAGAGCTGTTGTCGATATAGATGACAGCCGTCTTTGCCTTGAGGTTCTCGATGGCAAATTTCGCCATGACATCCCCCTGCTGGGGATCGATGAAGCAGCTGCGGAAGATGAAGTCCTTCACCTGCCCGTTCTCAACGGTAACCGCAGGGCTCGTGGCATCCGGTGCCAGGACCGGAACCTTGTTGTCCGTTGCAACCTGGGATTCCGCAATGACATTTGCCGTGACCGCAGGGCCGACGATGAGTTTTACCTTGTCATCGGAAATGAGCTTCGTGGCCGCATTCACGGACTCCGAGGCCTCGGACTTGTTGTCCACCTCGACGAGCTTGATCTTCTTCCCATTCACGCCGCCGGCATCGTTTGCCTCCTTGATGGCGAGCTTCAAGCCCTCCAGGGTGGCATTGCCATAGTTGGCAACATTGCCGGTCATCTCAAAGTTCGCGCCGATCTTGATCTCGTCGCTCTTGGCATCATCCCCGGCACCGCCGCAGCCGGCGAAAACACTGCCCATAAGCATCGTTCCCAAGAGAGCCCCGGCAAGGCGCAAGCCTTTTTTGCTGAACTTCATGTGTACTTCCTCCTATCTGACGACTTTCTCTGTCAATGATATGGGCAGACGGCATGGATTGACCTGTCGTCCTGCACCAATGGGATTATTATAACGCATTGTTCAAGTTTTGCCAAGAAAAACATAATACAATATTAGCCCAGCGAGAGCAACTGCTTTCTCGCTGGGCTAATATTATATGTTAGTCTGTTTCCCTCAAGCCTTTTTGCCACTCAGTTTTCCCGCAATCCATTCCACAATCACGTAGAACACGGGAATCAGGAAGACGCCGATGGAGGTTGCAAAGAGCATGCCGCCGACCACCGCGACACCCATGCCATTCCTGGAGGCTGCGCCGGCACCCGATGCCATGGCAAGGGGCAGACAGCCGATGATGAAGGCCATGGAGGTCATGATGATGGGGCGCAGGCGAAGGTAGGCCGACTCCTTTGCCGCCTGGACAGCCTCCATTCCCTTGTCGCTCCGCACCTTGGCGAACTCGACGATGAGGATGGCATTCTTCGCGGCAAGTCCCATGAGCATGATGATGCCGATCTGCATGTAGATGCTGTTCTGGAGTCCCGGGTTCACATGCCCCATGCTCATGCCAATCATGAGAAGAACATACTCTGATAACAGGGCGCCGAATACGCCGATGGGAATGGTCATGAGCACGGAATAGGGAACGCTCCAGCTCTCATAGAGGGCCGCCAGGCACAGGAACACGAAGACGAGGGACAGCATCATGACCTGCCCGGTGGAGTCGCTGGATTTCTTTTCCTCGCGGCTCTGCCCCGACCATTCCACCTGGAAGCCTGCAGGAGCCGTCGTCGCAACGACCTGCTCCATGGCGGCAATGGCCTGCCCGGAACTGTATCCCTCTGCCGCGCCGCCCTGGATCTCGACGCTGCGGGCACCATTGAAGCGTGTGATGACCGAAGGAGCCGTGCTGAGTTTTGGTGTCAGCACCGTATCAAGGGGAACCATATTGCCGGAATGCCCTTTGACAGAAATGAATTTCAGGTTTTGCACATTGTTGCGGTACGTGGAATCCGACTGGAGCATGACCTTGTAAGTGCGCCCAAAGCGGTTGAAATCATTGACCTGGAAACCGCCATAGTTGATCTGGAGCGCCGTGAACACATCGGAGAGATTCACCCCAAGGTTCATGACCTTCTCGCGATCCACATCGAACCTGTAGGTGGGAGAATTGATCCTATAGGTCGTGCGGACGCCCTGAAGCTCCGGACGCTGGTTTGCCGCCGCCACCAGTTCCTGTGTAATGCTGTTGAGTTCCTCATCCGTATGGCCGGTCAGATCCATGAGCTCCATCGTCCAGCCGCCCACAGTCCCCAGTCCGGGCAGGGAAGGCGTGATGAAGGCAAAAATCGTGGCCTCCGGGAATTTCTGGAAGGCAATCATATTGCTCTGGTTGACCAAAGCCTGAACCTTTGTCTCCTCCGTGGTACGCTCTTCCCAGTTCTTCAGGCTGACAAAGATGGTTCCCGTATTGGACTTGAAGCTGGAAGAAAGGACATCATAGCCCGAAATGTGCAAAGCCGCATCCACACCCTCCAGCTTTTCCACCTCCGCAGCCATTCCGTCCACAACATCGAGGGTGCGGTTCAGCGAAGTCCCCTCCGGCATGGAAACAGAAACGGCATAGTATCCCTGATCCTCATCGGGGACAAAGGTGGAAGGCAGGATCTTGAAGAGCAATGCCGTACACCCGCAGACAACCAAAAGGAAAATCGTCGCCAGCTTCGCATGAGAAATGCACCAGCCAACACCGCCCGTATAGTGTTCCCTTGTGCGGTCGAACCAATTATTGAAGGCATCGAAGAACCGCCCAAGAGGCCCCTTCTTTGCATCGGGATCATGGGGTTTCAGGAGCTGCCCACAGAGTGCCGGAGTCAGCGTCAATGCCACAAAAGCCGAAAGCAGCACGGAAATGGCAATGGTCAGGGCAAACTGCTTGTAGAGCACGCCCATCATGCCGCCCAGGAAGGACACGGGAATGAACACCGCCGCCAGAACGCAGGCAACCGCGACAACAGGCCCCTGCACCTCATCCATTGCAACCTCCGTCGCCTCTATGGGGCCAAGCCCCTCAGCCATGTGCTGCTCCACATTCTCGATGACGACAATGGCATCATCCACCACAAGACCGATGGCAAGCACCATGGCGAAAAGCGTCAACGTATTGATGGTAAAGCCTAAAATTGTAAAGGTCGCCAGTGTCCCGACCAGGGAGACCGGGACTGCGAGAAGTGGGATCACCGTGGCCCGCCAGTTCTGCAGGAAGAGGAACACGATCAGCACCACCAGAAGGAGTGCCTCGACAAAGGTCTCGACAACCTCATCGATGGATGCCGTGATAAAGTTCGTATTATCCACGATGATACGATATTCCAGATCAGAGGGGAAATCTTTCGAGCTCTCCTCCAAAATCTTCTTGACTTCCTTGAGGGTGTCCATCGCATTCGCATCTTCTGTCAGCATAATGCCAAAGGCAATGGCATCCTGGCCGTTGTATTCCGCAAGGACGCTGGAATTCTTGGTGCCGGTCTCGACACGGGCAACATCCCGAAGACGGACAAAGGAACCGTTGGACACGGATTTCAGTATGATATTCTCGAATTCCTCCGGCATGGTAAGACGCCCTTCCACGATGCCGGTGTACTGCTTCTCCTGGTCCTCCGGTGCCGGAAGCTGCCCGATTGTGCCCGCAGGAGCCTGGATATTCTGGGCCTTGATGGCAGAAACCACATCACTGGACGTAAGCCCCACATTGGCCAGCTTGTCAGGATTCAGCCAGACACGCATAGCGTAGTCCGAGCCAAACACCTGGACATCACCGACACCGTGAACGCGCTTGATGTTGTCCTCAAGATAGATCTGCAGATAATTGTCGATAAATGCACGGTCATAGGTCCCGTTCGGCGAGACAAGGGCCACCAGCAATGCCATATTCGTCGAAGATTTCTTCGTCGTGACGCCGGCCGTGACCACATCGGAGGGCAGGCCGGAATTGGCGATGGCGACATTGTTCTGCACATTGACGGCATCCATGTCACCGACGGTGTCCAAATCGAACTTGACGCTCAAGGAATAGGAACCCGTGCTGTCCGAAGTGGAACTCATATAGTCCATTCCCTGAGTGCCGTTGACCTTTTGCTCGATAATCTGCGCCACGGTGTTATTGACGACAGAGGCATTCGCCCCCGTATAGGTCGTGGAAACACTGATCGTCGGCGGCGAGATCTGCGGGTATTGGTCAATCGGCAGCTGAAGCCCGGAAATAATGCCGACAATCACGATAATCAAGGATATGACGATGGCAAAAATCGGGCGATGAATGAAAAACCTTGCCAAAAGAAACCCTCCTTACTGTGCGCCGGAAGCATCATCTGTGGCCTTCGGAGCCGTGGAATAGTTCATTTCCTCGGGGCTCACCATCGTGACCTCCAGCGACTTGCCTCCCTGGAGGTTTGTCAATCCATCCACAATAATGACATCATCCTCCGTAACGCCATCCTCGATAACATAGTAATCCCCTATTTTCTTTCCCAGTTTCACGACACGGGTCACAGACTTGTTCCCGCTCCCGACGACAAGGACATGATCCTTGTCCAGGATCTGCTGGACTGCATGCTGCGGCACGAGAAGCACCTTGGCATTGTGAGCCGCCGACAATCCGATGCGGGCAATCATGCCCGGCATGAGCATAGCGGAAGGGTTCGGGAAGAGTGCCTTCACCACCAGGTTCCCTGTGGCGTCGTCAAGAGTGCGGTCTGCGGCGACGAGCATTCCCTCCAGAGGGTATTTCTGCCCGCCATCCAAGGTGAGGGTGACCTCATCCCTGACATCCCCTTTGAGATCCCCTTTGATATATCTCAAATAGCTCGCTTCAGAGATGCTGAACTGCGCGTAAATAGGATCCGGCGCGCCGATGGAGACCAGCGGAGTCGCTCCCGCCTGGGCATAGGTCCCAACTGCCACATCATCCAATGCGAGCTTGCCGCTCATGGGAGCATAGACCACCGTGTCATCCAGATCTTCCATGGACTTCTGGAAAACAGCCTCGCTGGCATCTGTGGAAGCCTCGTAGGCCGCCACCTTGGATTCCTGTGTGGTGAAGGCCTGGGCAGAAATGACACCCTCCTGCACAAGCGCCCTGTCACGTTCGAGATCCACCCTGGCATCCTGCAAGGTCACCTGATCCTTGACAAAATTTGCATGGGCAGAGTCCGCAGCTGCCTCATACTGTCTGGAATCGATCTTGAACAGCGGCTGGCCCTCCTCCACAAACTCACCGCCACGGATGTACTTCTCCACAATGACACCGGATACCTTGGGCTGAACGGCAACCTCTGCAACCCCCTGCATCTGCGCCACGAAATCAATCGCCAATGGCATGTCGTAAGAAACAGGATGCATGGCCTTGACCTGCACAGCAGACGCTTCCTCCGCCTGCTCGCTCCCACAACCGGTGGCTGCAAGACTGATTGCCAGCAACATGGAAATCAGGAAAAAAACACAGCTTCTTTTCCGCAAACAAGAAAAAAACACGATGGATACCCCCTTGGACACTACGCGGTTCCCTGCACATACAAATTTTACAACACATATATTTTATAGATATCATCCATCATATGCAAGGTATACATAAATACATAAATAAAGGAATTCTCCATTCCACAAAAAAATCCTGCAAGGGAAATTACCTGGACAAGCGTTTTTTTCCTTGTAGGCACTCTTGTTTTCATTCGATGATGTAAAGCTCCACATCCTGCCGCCCATAGGCCATTGCTTCTTCACGGGTATCAAACGCCACATCGATGCGGTTGCCCCTGATGTCCAGGCCGACATCCTCCGCCACTGCTTCCCCGTATCCCGGGATGTACACCCTTGTCCCCAAAGGAATAAAGGAAGGATCCACTGCGATGACACCCCTGCGCACCAAGGTGCCGCTGGCCGTACGGTTATGGTTGCCGGGATCGTATGCGCTATATCCCGTTGCCGATACATAGACGACATGGCCCCTGTCTGCATGCTGCTGGTAATGTCCCTCGTCCGACTGGCCAGCTTCCTCATGCTCCTCGCTTTGTTCCACAGGTCCGGGGAAATCCCCTTCTAATGCAGGATAGGTCAGGGAACCGCAAACGCCATCCGCCTTCAATCCCATCGCTTCCTGAAAGCGCGCAATCGCTCCTGCCGTCTGGCTGCCGCAGACACCGTCCGCAGTCCCGGACAGGTACCCCTTTGCAATCAGGAGTTCCTGCACATGGGAAACCCCCGGCCCATGCAGTCCCAGTTTCACAACACCGCCCACCGGAACCTCCTCGGTCTCGGCGACCTCTCTTTCCTTCGCCTGCTTTTCCAGCAGGTCAAAGGTTTCCTGCCCGCAAATGCCGTCGGCCTCAAGCCCCGCTTCCCTCTGGAACTGTTCGATGGCCTTCACCGTATCCCTTCCGCAGACACCGTCAGCCTCGCCCGTAAGATATCCACGGGAAATCAGGAGAAGCTGCACCCGACGCACATCATCACCGCGCGCCCCTTCCTTCACGAGCATCCCGCTCGCCATGGCCATTCCACAAAAACACAGCCAGAACATAAGGATTCCCAGAACAAGTGCTGTCTGTCGTCGCACGAGAAATCCCCTCCATTTCTATTTCGATAGATAAATGCTATCAGTTTTTTACTTTTCTGTCAAATTTCCGGTTCAAGAGCATCGTGTTATAGCAACGTTCCCAATACAGGCGGCCCCGCTTTTCTCCGAACGCCTCCGAGCACGTAAACCTCTGTACGATGGGAAGCCGTTCCCCGGATCTTGATGGCATAGAGGTCATCCGTGCCATCGCGATTGTAGTCATTCACAAGGAAGGCGAAATTATCCCGGGCCTCTTCCATGTTGGTCCTGGAATGAAGCAGGAAATTCCTGTAGTTGCTGCTGCCATTGAGGATATGGATCTCGGTAGACTTGCTGTCCGTATGGTTGCGCTTGATGGCATAAATGTCGATTTTCCCGTCCCTATCATAGTCACCCAATGCAAAGGAAAAGATACCATGAGAGTTTTCAAGGCAGGACGGTACTTGCAAAAGTAACTTTTGAAAGTTGTTTTTAAAATGCACCCTTCAGGATGGATTGGATAAATCCCTGTCCCTTATCCGTCACGCGGAAGGAAGGGGGCATATCCTCGCGAGTCTTCACCCTTTCGATGAGCTGTTGTTCCAGCATGAAGCGGAGGTCGCGCTTGAGCTGGTTCTTTTCCTCCACAGGCATCTTGTCATACTGCTTTTTTGACCATTGAAAACCGGGCATATTGGTACGCGCCTGAATGTCGAATCCGTCAATGAGACGCTTCAGGATGCGAATCATGGTCTCGGAATCTGCTTTCTGCTGTTCCACGGGAAGATCCTCCCTTCTTCTCTGTCTTGGGAATAGGTTCTAGGGCGTGTTGAAAAACTCCGCCAGCACACTACAGTGGCCATTTTTCAACACCCCCTAAACTTCAGTATATCATAATCATCAGGAAATGCAAAAAGGCACAGCCCCCATCTCCATGATGGAGCACTGTGCCTTTCATATACTTTATGCTTTTTCCACAAGCTGGACTGCATGGCGCACGCAATCATCGCAGGAGCAGAGCACTGTCCCCGTGTCTGCGCCTTTCAGCTCACGACAGATGGTCGCGCCGGATTTCTCGCGGAATGCCTCGTGAAGGGCCTTTGCCCGCGCATGCATGGGCTTCCCCTCATAGTGCAGAAGTCCCAGCACCATTTCCGCGCCGCAAAGGGCACCGCAGGTGCCGTCCATGCCTCCCATGCCGGAGCCGAAGGCCACACCCAGGCTCTTCAGCGTGTCCGCCGGCAATTTCAGTTCCCCGGCAAAGGCCGCCAGAACTGCCTGACAGCAGTTGTGCCCATTGTGCTTGAGCTCCACTGCATGCTCTACTCTGTCCATATTCTCTCTCCTCGCTCAGTGCATGCCATGGGAGCCGCCGCAGCCATGATGCCCGCAGGCATGGCCTTCCCCATGCTCATGCCCATGTCCATGATGGTCACAGGTTGCTGCCGCAGAGAACTGGAGCGTCCCTGCCAAAAGTGCCTGGATTGCCTCATCCGCGCTTCCCGCAACGCCCGCATAGAGCTCGATGCCCGCATCGGCAAGAGCATTCTGCGCCCCAGGCCCGATGCCTCCGCAGACGAGGGTATCCACACCGCGTTCCTGCAGGAAGCCGGCCAATGCACCGTGGCCGTTTCCGTTCGTGTCCACGACCTCAGACCCTGCAACCTTTCCATCCGCAATGTCATAGACCTTGAACTGCTCCGTATGCCCGAAATGCTGGAAAATCTCCCCATTCTCGTAAGTGACAGCAATCTTTTTCATCGTCCCATTCCTCCTATACTCATTCCTGCCCTCGTCCATGCGCGGGCAACCCACAGGACAGCCGCAATGGCCTGCCCGTTCCCTGCAGATATCATAGACCCCGCCGGAAATGAACAGCTTCCTTCCTTCCACCAGGCATTGCGCCAGCTTGTACCGCGCCGACTCGTAGATCGCCTGGACTGTCGTCCTCGCCACCTGCATCTGCGCAGCGCATTCCGCCTGTGTCATGTGCTGGAAATCCATGAGGCGGATGCACTCATACTCATCCACCGTCATGGTAAGTTCCTCATCCGCCGCGTCCAACGGATGGGGGCCGAACTGACGGCAGCGCGGCATGGCACAGATGCGCCGTTTCTTGCACGGCCTCGCCATTCCAATGCCTCCTCTTAGATCAGGGAACCAGGGATTAATAAAATTCACATTCTGCTTGTCCAAATCCACATATGCTGCGTTATCGTCAGTCGACATAGCACCACTATGCCTCCTTCCTCTGCCTTGCCTATGTGAATTTGTCCTGCGCATCATGTAAATTTTATTTTCCCCTTGGTTCCCAAAACAAATTACCGACATATGTCATAATCACATCATACTACGATAAATGACATATGTCAATATCATGTAAAATACAATATGATAGAAGGAAATCGCGTACTTAACAGAGAATGAAAAAGAATGGGCTCAACGCGGCTCGCGCCCCTCCTTGAACACCATCATCATGTGGTGGGTGAGGCTCCAGTCGTCGAGCTGGCCCTTGATGTCCTCCCTCTTCACCCACACGCCTTCCTTCAGCTCGCTCTTGTCGATGCGTATGGCGGGATCGCCTTCCACATCACAGTAGAACCCCATGAGGAGGTCCTGCACACTGCCCCAGGGCTGGGACTTGTAATAGCGGATGTTCTTCACCCGAAGCCCCGTCTCCTCCATGACCTCCCGGGCCACGCATTCCTCCAGTGTCTCGCCGATTTCCGTAAACCCCGCAACAAGGGCATAGAAGGGAATGTCCCGATTGGCATATTTCGTCATCAGGATTTCATCCCCATGTATGACACCGACAATTACCGCAGGAATGATGCGCGGATAGATGGTATTTCCACAGGAGGGGCAGACAAGCGCCCGCTCCTTTTCCGCAGGACGGGTGCTGTGACCGCATCGCCCGCAAAAACGGTTGTCCCTGTACCAGCAGATGAGGTGCCACGCCGTATAGGCAATGTACATGGAGGGGAGCGGCCCCTTCAGCTGCCAGCGGATATCCCTCAGCGTCATATAGCGGAAACCCGGAAGCGGTTCCATACCCTCCTGCGTTGCAAAATAGATGCCCTGCTCATCCATGGAAAACAAATAGCCGCAATCCATGGCCTCCGGCAGCTCTTTGCGCATGGGGAACCTCAACGCCCCCGGCTCACCGCTCACCATGAGGGAGCCACCCTTGGCACAGATGACGATGTCCTCTGCTTTGGCTTCCCTGTTCGGAAGGAACTCATTGTGAAGCTCATGGGGGTATATATCCTGTATCATGCATCCCACTCCATTTCCAGATGATTTGACCGATTACCATATCTATTATAAGGAGGATTTCCATGATTGTCTATCCCGTCACCGTCCAGGAACTGATTCCAACCAATGCCTATTTCTACATCGACGAGGACACGCGGCACGGCGTGCTCATCGATCCCGGCTCGGAGGCTGACCGCCTGCTGCGCGTCATGAAGAAGAAAGATTTTCGCCTTGACGCCATATTGCTGACCCATGGGCATTTTGACCACATCGGTGCCGTGGAGGAACTCCGCAAGAACCTCAGCATCCCCGTCATCATGGAGGAAAACGGAAAGGACTATGCGGAAAAACCCGCCTGGAACCTGTCTGCCACCTTCGGCGGCAACTACGTCCTGAAGGATGTCACCTACAAGAAGAATGGCGACATCATCGAGTTCCCGGATGCCCCCGCCCTTCACCTGCGCCTCATCCATACCCCCGGCCACACCACGGACGGCTGCATCTACTACGACGAGAAGCGCCATGTCGCCTTTGTGGGGGACACCATCTTTGCGGGCAGCTTCGGGCGCACGGACTTCCCCGGCGGCAACGAGGGCATCCTCTTCCGCAGCATCCGGGACAAGATCCTCACCCTGCCGGAGGAAACCACCCTTCTCTCCGGCCACAGCGAACCGACCACCGTCGGCGAAGAAAAAAACGGCCCCATCTGGGGACGGGGATAGGAGGACCCACCCATGAAGAAATTCAAACGCGCCTTCATCATCGTGCTGGACAGCTATGGCATCGGGCAGGAGCCGGACGCCGCGGATTTCGGGGACGGCATCTGCAATACCCTGAAATCCATCGCCGCCTCCAGGGAATACGATACCCCCAACATGAGGAACATGGGACTCTTCAACATCGACGGCGTGGACTGCGGCGAGCCGGTGGATGCCCCCACGGCCTCCTTTGCACGTCTCCGGGAAATGTCGAAGGGAAAGGACACCACCATCGGACACTGGGAGATTGCGGGCATCGTTTCCGAGCGGCCCCTGCCCACCTATCCCGACGGGTTCCCTGCGGAGGTCATCGAAAAGATCGAAAATGCCTTCGGCAGGAAAGTCCTCTGCAACAAGCCCTATTCCGGCACAAAGGTCATCCATGACTATGGGCAGGAGCATGAAAAGACCGGCGCCCTCATCGTCTACACCTCGGCAGACAGCGTGTTCCAGATCGCAGCCCATGAGGACCATGTCCCCGTCGAGAAACTTTACGAATACTGCCGCATTGCCCGGGATATCCTGCAAGGAGAGCACGGTGTGGGGCGCGTCATCGCCCGCCCCTTCCTCGGCAGCTACCCGGACTACGAGCGCACGCCCCGCCGCCACGACTTCTCCCTTGACCCCACAGGGGACACCATGATGGATGCCCTCCAGCGGAAGGGACTTGCAACCATCGGTGTGGGCAAGATCTCTGACATCTTTGCGGGCCGTTCCATCAGCCGTTCCCTCGGTGTCAACAAGGACAACGTGGACGGCATGGAAAAGACCCTCAGGATCATGGACGAGGATTTCACAGGGCTCTGCTTCGTGAATCTCGTGGACTTCGACATGCAATACGGCCATCGCCGGGACATCGACGGCTATGCCAGGGCCGCCACGGTTTTTGACCGCCAACTGGGGGAATTCCTCAAAAAGATGCGGGAGGACGATGTCCTCATGATCACTGCGGACCATGGCTGCGATCCCGGCGCTCCCGGCACCGACCACACCCGCGAGTACATCCCCCTGCTCGTCTACGGCCAGCACATCAAGGCCGGCGTGAACCTCGGAACCTATCCCACCTTCGCCATGATCGGCGCAACGATTTCCGAGATGTTCGATGCCGACCTCAGGACGAAGGGCGAGAGTTTCCTCGCAAGAATCACAAAGCAACCGTAACCTATTCAGCGGTTCCACAAAACAATTTTGCTATTGCAAAAGGAGGAATTCGCCATGAGAATGTACGACCTGATCATGAAGAAGCGCAACGGCGGTGTCCTGACCGACCTGGAAATCGAGGAGATGATCACGGGCTACGTGAAAGGTGATGTGGCGGACTACCAGATGTCCGCCATGCTCATGGCCATCTGGTTCAAGGGAATGACCGACCATGAAACCACACAGCTCACACTGGTCATGGCCAGATCCGGCGACATGATCGACCTCTCCGCCATCGAAGGCAAGAAGGTGGACAAGCACTCCACCGGAGGTGTCGGGGACAAGACCACCCTGATCGTCGGCCCCATCGTGGCGGCCTGTGGCGGCAGGGTGGCAAAGATGTCAGGACGCGGGCTCGGGCATACCGGCGGTACGGTGGACAAACTGGAATCCATCCCGGGCTTCCGCACGGTGCTCGACCGCAAGGAATTCTTTGATACGGTAAACAAATGCGGCATCAGCCTCATCGGCCAATCGGGCAACCTGGCCCCCGCCGACAAGAAACTCTATGCCCTCCGGGATGTGACCGCCACAGTGGACAGCATCCCCCTCATCGCCTCTTCCATCATGAGCAAGAAGCTCGCCGCCGGCAGCGACTGCATCCTCCTGGATGTCAAGACGGGCAGCGGTGCCTTCATGAAGACACTTGAGGACTCCATCAGACTCGCCCAGACCATGGCCGCCATCGGCGAGGGTGCCGGGCGCCGCACCGTTGCACTGATCACGGACATGGACACCCCCCTTGGCAATGCCATCGGCAATTCCCTGGAGGTCATGGAGTCCATGGATGTCCTCAAGGGCAAGGGGCCTGCCGACCTCACAGAGGTTTCCCTGCAGCTTGCCGCCAATATGCTCTGCCTTGTGGGCAAGGGAACACCGGAGGAATGCCGCAGGATGGCAGAGAAATCCATCGAGGACGGCTCCGCCTTCGAGACCTTCTGCGCCATGGTCAGGGCACAAGGCGGCGATGACAGCGTGCTCCGGGACTACAGCAGGTTCCCCCGGGCGCCCTTCCAAAAGGACCTCCTGGCAGAACAGGACGGCTATATCGTAAAGATGAATGCCGAGGCATGCGGCATTGCCTCCGTCATCCTTGGCGCAGGCCGTGCGACAAAGGAAAGCGGCATCGATTTCTCCGCAGGCATCCTGATGAAAAAGAAATACGGCGATGCCGTAAAGAAAGGCGACGTGCTGGCCACCCTCTACACCTCCAAAGAAGATTCCCTAAAGGAAGCAGAACGCATATACCGCGACGCCCTGACCATCGGAAAAGATGCGCCAAAGGACAAACCTCTGGTCTATGCCCGTGTAGAAAAGGACAAGGTGGAAAGATATTGATTTTGATTTTTTGACTTTTTTGCTTGCAAAGAAAAAACAAGTATGATATAGTAGGATTTGTAAAGAAAGTTTCTCAACAAGGGGAGTAGCCTAACGGCCAGATATCGTCAGTACGGCAGGAAGTCCCTGCCCGGTATGGCCGGCATTCGTGTAAGCGAGACCTTGTTCTATGGGGGAGCCCCTTGGCATTCCTGTGGAACGAGGTCTTTTTGTATAACGGATGCGTACTGGCAGGTTAAGGAGGTATGACTTATGAACACAATCAAAACAGCAATGCTCATGGCTCTCTTGATGGCGATCATGGTTGCCATGGGCGGCGCCTTTGGCGGCCAAAGCGGCGCAACCATCATGCTCATCATCGCCGTCGCCATGAACTTCTTCACCTATTGGTTCAGCGACAAGATGGTTCTGAGCGCTTACGGCGCAAGGGAAATCGGGCCGCAGGATGCGCCGGAGCTCTACCACATGGTGGAAGACCTGGCAAAGAGGGCAGAGCTTCCCATGCCGAAACTCTGCATCATCAACTCCAACGAGCCGAATGCCTTCGCCACGGGCAGGAATCCTGACCATGCGGCGGTGGCTGTCACCACAGGCATCATGCGCGCCCTGAACTACAACGAGCTCTCCGGCGTCATCGCCCATGAGCTCTCCCATGTGAAGCATCGCGATATCCTGATCTCCAGCATCGCGGCGACCTTTGCTACGATGATTTCATGGGCGGCACAGATGGCGCAGTGGGCAGCGATCTTCGGCAGCCGCTCCGATGACGACGACAACGGCGGACTGATCGGCACCCTTGCCACCATCATCATCGCCCCCTTCGCGGCAATGCTCATCCAGATGGCAATCTCCCGCTCCCGGGAATATGCCGCGGACAAGAGCGGCGGCGAAATCTGCGGCAACCCGAACTATCTGGCGGATGCCCTGGAGAAAATCGAGTACTATACCATGAACAGCCGTCCCATGGAACAGGCAACCCCAGCGACCTCCCATCTCTTCATCATCAATCCTCTGAAGAACTCCGGAAGGACGCTGATGAATCTCTTCAGCACCCATCCTCTCACAGAGGACCGCGTCGCCCGCCTGCGCGAACAGGCTGCAGAGGCGAGGTAAAAAATTTACGACGCATAGAAAAAGCCCTTCCCGACAGTCAATGTCCCGTCAGGAAGGGCTTTATTTGCTATATCGTTTCAAGCTGCAAAAGTTCTCTTTCCTGTTCCCCAAAAGCATCTCGGGGCTTCCTTCCTGCTCCGCGATGTTCCAACGGCGCTCCAGGCTTTCCGGGGATGCAATGCCGGCGGTCTTTGACGAGTTCAACAAGCAGTTCCCGACAAAGCTCGTCAACGGCCTGCATCTCCTGACTGTGGACGGAACGCAAATCAACATCGCCTACGACCTCAAGGACAAGGAAAACCATTATTTCTCCCACCAATGGAATGTCCGTGGGTACAACGACCTGCATGCGGTCGCCCTTCAGGAGGTCACAGTGCCGTTGACCGTGGTCGTCGTGCCCGTGGAAGTGCCGCCGGAACCGCCGTTGCCACTGTCGCCACCGTTGCCACTGTCGCCACCGTTGCCACTGTTGCCGCTGTTGCCGCCGGTTCCGGTTTCCACGGTATAGATAAGGTTACCCTCATCCGTCAGCGATGCTGTGCCCTTCCCCTCCAAGGTGGCGCCCACGGTGTATTTCGTGCCGATGATTTGCCCGGTTTCAATAGCTTATCAAAAAGTGGTCGAAAAATCGAAAAAGTGGTCGATTCTTAGGTTGTTTGCACTTCCATAACATAGATTTTATGGAAAATTCTATCGTCCTATGATAGAATAAGGGCAAAGGGAGGCGAGGCAGCCATGGAAAAGGATGCAGACTGGATGGACACTCCGGGCAAGGCAAGGCGCAAAGGCAAGGATTCCGTCTTTCTCGACCTGTTCGGCATTCCCCGCTACGGAGCGCAGATGGCCGATGCCCTCCACCCGGAACTGGCCGTAACAGAACAGGATATCGAATATGTCTCTCTCCATTCCGTGCTGATGGTCAAGCCTTACAACGATATGGGAATCCTTGTGAAGGGAAGGCTTCTCGTCTGCACGGAAGCCCAGTCCACCTGGTCACTGAATGTATTGGTGCGGCTGTTTTTGTACTTGGCGGAAACCTACCATAGATATATCCAAAGGCACAAGGAACTGAACATCTATGGCACGAAAAAGATATCGCTCCCCGTGCCCTCCTGCACTGTAATCTACACGGGAGAGGACAAGCAGCGCCCGGACTTCCTCTCCCTGGCGGAGGAATTTTTCGGAAAGGATTCGCCTCTGGATTTGCGGGTGAGGGTGATCTGGCAGCCCGGCAGGGAAAACATCATCCGGCAGTACATCCGCTTCTGCCATGTGTTCAATCAGCAAGTGCACCTGCATGGCCTCACAGGACTGGCAATAGAAGAGACCATACGAATCTGCCAAAACGAGGACGTACTGGCAGATTATCTTGGAGAAAGGAAAAGGGAGGTCAGGGACATCATGATGACATTGTTTGACCAGGAAGAAGTCACGAAAAGATACGGCTATGAGATGAAAGAGGAAGGGCGCGCGGAAGGGCGCGCCGAGAGAGATGTGCTGTCCATCCGCAATCTGATGGAAACGATGGGCCTTACCATGGAGAAGGCAATGGATGCCCTAAAGATTCCCATACAGGATCGCGACCGCTATGCAGCAGCATTGCGGTCATAAGGAACTGAAACAAAACGACACGCCCTGTTTGCAGCACATAGAACAAGCCATTCCAGACAAACATCAATGTCCCATTGGGACTGGCTTTATTTACCGCGTCTTTTTATACAAGAAGCCCCCATCGGCTGTTCAAGTCGATGGGGGCTTTCTGCATTCTGTTTGTCAGAACATATAGGCCACGCTCACCGCGCCGCCGATGCCCTTATGCTTTCCTGCATATCCCGTGAGGCCGATGTCCATCTTCCACGGGGAAGTTTTGGTGGGCTCCATGCGGATGCCCATCTCTGCCATGAGGCTGCTGCCTTTGATGCTGGCGGAGCGGATCCTTGCGCCGTCTGCCGGGCATCCCGCAGGATATCCGACGCACTGTCGTGCATCCTTTCCATGCGGAGGCTGGCCTCGGTATAGACGTCCTGCTTGTTCTGCCATTTGGCGAGAAGGCCGCCTCCCGTGTAGGTGGAGGAGCCGCTGCCATAGCCAGCCCCGCTGTAGAGGGTGAAGTTGCCGGAGCCGTGCTCCACGAAGCCGCCCCATTCCAAGGTGCCGCTCTCCAGTTCGTTCCTTGCGCCCACGGCGACGATGCCGCCCCAGGTGTTGGCCTTCACATGGCTTCCCGTCTCGTACCTGGACTGGCCGCCACCCATGGCCGCAAAGACGGAGATGCCGTCCTCGCCCCGGTTGGCCCTGTCGCCAAGACCTTCCGCAGCTTTCCCGATGAAGCCGTTTCCTGCGGCAAGGACTGCCAGCCCTGCCTCCATGCTTATGACGGTGTTATGGGTCTGCTCCTGGGCCGTGACGATGGGAGTTCCTCCTGTAGAAGCACTGGCGGAAGTATCAGTGGAAGCCCCGGAAGGAGCATCGTATCCACCGCCGCGCCGCTGAAGGTGATGTTGGCGGGACGCACCAACAGTGCGCCGCTGTTCTTCCATGCCACACTCCCGAAAATGAGCTTGTCCGCCTGGTTTGCAGTTGTCGTGTAGGTGACAGCATTGTTGCCGGTGGAAACATTCCCATTGATATGGGCCTCGATGGTGATGCCGGACATGGGCGACCAGGTATAGCCCTGGCTATGGCTTGCTCCATTCACCGTTGGGGTTTCGGGAAGGTTCGTGGCATTCGAAAGGAGTGCCATGCTTCCGCTGGCGGCTTCGCCGAGGCAGGAATTTTCATATGCCGTGACCGTCAATTCTGCATCCCCCGTCATTGGAAAATATCAAGAATACATTGACAGCCTTTCATGCACCATGTAAAATAAAAGTAGGAATTTCCTACTTCAGATGAAGGAGTGAGCTGTCATGTTAAACAATGCAGTCATCAACGATGCCAGAGTCATGTCCAAAGGGCAGGTTACCATTCCCAAAAACATCCGTACCATCCTCGGCATTACTCCTGGCGATCGTGTGACCTTTGTCGCAGAAAAAGATTCTGTGCGAGTTGTCAACTCTGCTGTATACGCCATGCAAAAATTCCAAGAAGAAATGCGCGGCAGTGCTGATGCAGCCGGATTCTTATCCGAGGATGCGGTCGCTGAATGGATAACGGAATCGCGGCGCAAGGAAACAATTCGATGAAAATCATGCTTGATACCAATATCCTGGTATCCGCCGCACTTTTTCCGAACGGAATAGCTTCCAAGGCATTTCAAAAGGCTTTATCGCAGCCTTTTGAGCCACTTGTCTGCGATTACATCGTGGATGAGCTGCGACGCAAATTCAGCGAAAAATTTTCTGACCGGTCTGCCGTGCCCGAAAGATTCCTGGCAGCAACAACTTCTGTCATCCATGTAGTTGCTGTCCCCAACGAAGAACGTTCTGAGAAAACGAGCATCCGTGACATAAAAGACCGGCCGATTCTTCGTGCTGCAATGGGCGCAGGTGCGGATTTTCTTTTGACCGGTGACAAAGACTTTTTAGAAGCACACATTCTAAAACCCAAAATCATCAGTGTCACAGAGTTTTTATCCATGCCATAGAACCAACACGAAAAAATGAACAGAATAGCGAAACAGTATCATATCCATTCACAACAGGGAGGTCTTACCCATGAACAAAAAAGCAGAGCGTTTTCAGGCATATTTGCAGGAGAGGGACAAGGATGCCTTTCATATGGAGGAAGTGAAGGAAGGGGAGCAGGAGGCTGTGATCTTCCAGTCCTTCCTTGCCGTGGAGGGACAGCAGCTTCCCCTTCTGGTCATCCTCGACAACAGCGTCTTTGCAGTGGTGCGGGTGCAGCTTGCGCCCAAGGCCCTGCGGGAGGAAAACAAGCTTGCCCTCCTGCAGCTGGCGAGCGCGGAGAATTTCAAGTACAAGCCCTTCAAGCTCTACTTCGACGAGCAGGGCAACCTCCTGCTGGACAGCTTCCTGCTGGTGAAGGAGGATGACCTGAAGGGAGAGGATCTCTACCTTCTCTTCGAGGTCATGGCGAACTACCTGAAGGAATCCTACCGTACCATCATGAAGGCGGTTTGGGAGTAATCGCACCTGCACAAAACAAGCCCTTCCCGACAGGCAATGTCCCGTCGGGAAGGGCTTTGTTTGTTACGCCTAATCCTCGATATCCTCATCAAGCCCGCGGTTCTCGCGGATCTTTACGCCGGAAGGGAACAGCTCATCCAGAGGAACGATCTCCAGATCCCCCTCCATGTTCGCCATGATGATATCCTGAACCTCGAACTCCGACATGAGCTGCAGGCTCGTCCCCGCAGGAACGAAAGGATTCTCCGTGTCAGCAATGACGGCCACGGCATCGAATTCGCGCTTGCCGTCGGAAATTGCCTTGTACATCGCAAGCTCCTCCGCCGTGCAGTAAGCCTTCGGCGAGGCATTGTCGATGCTGCACCCGGAATACAGGGTGCCGTCGCTGGTCAGGGCACATGCCCCCACCGGCATGGTCCCATGCTCCACGTAAGCATTCCGGATGGCATCCATCGCCGTCCGCACCATGGTATCTATAATATCTTCATTCAACATTTTCCATCCTCCCCCATCTAGACAATTTTAACTCTCTCTACTATAATATTATCCATTTCCCAAAAAAATCCTGCTTGAAAATCACCAATTCTCATATGACATCCACGCTGATGATCCCATCCAGCTGCTTCAGGGCGCCAACAACGATGACATTCTTCACGCTCTTCCGATTATAGACCTCCAATTCAATGCAGAGATGTTTTTGGTCCGTCAGATCCGTGGCCTCGTCCTCCACTTCCTTCACCTTGATGCCCTTGATCTTCAGATGCAGATCCTCCATACAGGAACTGATGTGTATCAATTGCCCCGGCCGGTCCACCGTATGGATAATCACGGAAAGATTGCGCTCATGCATGACCCATTCATCAAGCTTTGAGAGCCGCCCCAGAGTCACGAAGACCAGCGCCGTGGTGAATAGTGACTCCACATAGAACCCGCCGCCCACAGCCAGGCCCACACCCGCCACGACCCAAAGGCATGCCGCCGTGGTGAGTCCCGTGACCGTGAGCCCTTCCTTCATGATGGCACCGGCGCCGAGAAAACCGATGCCGCTGACGACCTGCGCCGCCAGACGGGCCGGGTCTGCATTTGTCCTGCCCTCCACTCCGGAATAGATGGCATCGGACAATATCATGATCAGGCAGGAGCCAAGACAAACGAGAACATTTGTCCGCAATCCCGCCGACTTCCGCCTGGACTGCCGCTCGTAGCCGATGACGCCTCCCAATATCGCCGCAAGAGTCAATCGGAGCACCAGCTCCCACTCCGGAACCATCCCGCCACCCCCTTTTGATAGTTTCTCAAACATTCTTTCTGTTTATCCACAAATTCATCCACACCTGTGGATAACTTATAACAGTATTTTATCGCAATACTATCAAGAATTCCACCCAAATCTGTGGACAATGTGGAAAAAACTGTGGACAAGTCACCATTTTCTGTAGGGTTTGTTCGACAAACTCGAATTATAGTACCGATGGTCCATCGACACCTCTTCCCCCAGCCATTCCGGCCGTTCAAAGCTCTCGTCCTCACGCTGCAGCTCAATCTCGGCCATGACAAGACCGTCGTTTTCCCCGGAAAAGACATCGATTTCCCAGAGATGCGCCCCGCGTCTCTCATGGTACCGCACCTTCTCGATGATGGCAGACTTGCACATGCCGAGCATGGCTTCCGCATCCTCCATGGGAATCTCATACTCGAATTCCCGCCTCGAAATCCCCTCGTTCCGCCCCTTCACCGTCAAATAGCCATGCGATCCCTTTACGCGCACCCGCACGGTCCGGTCTGCTTCCGTGCAAAGATAGCCCTGGGCAATCCTCGTTCCTTCCCCGCAGGGCTTCCACATATCCCTGTCCACCAGAAACTTGCGCTCGATCTCCATTCCCATACCGGCATCTCCCCCATATGATTTTTTCATAATCCAATTAATTCGAGAAATCTCTCCCCATTCCCTCTATTTTTCATCAACTTGTTGCAAAATAGAAACTTGCGCAAGCCAAAACTTGACCGTATAATGTATACTGAAATTATATCTGGGAAAGAAATCTTATATTTCCCATGATATATACGAATGTTGACAGACTAGAGAAAAGAGGTACGATTTTGAACAATTCCTCCTTCCCGCCACGAAACGAAGAGAAAAAGAAAACCATGTGGCCATGGATCCTGGCGCTTACCTGCTTCCTTTGCGCCGCCATTGCCGGGGCGATATTCGCATCCTCCAGTCTTCTGGACAAGCCCAAGGATGAGAAAAGCACGGTGAAAAAAGAGGAGCTTCTCACCGCCAAGGACAAGGCCACCATCATGATCATGGGCGTAGATGAGCGCGAGGATGACGTAGGCCGCTCCGATACCCTCATGGTTGCCACGATCGACCCCGATCGCGACAAGGCGGCATTGCTTTCCATCCCCCGTGATACAAGGGTAAAAATCCAGAAGTACGGCTATGACAAGATCAATGCTGCCTTTGCCTACGGTGGGGAAAAGCTCACCCAGCAAACGGTGGAGGATTTCCTTGGCATCAACATCGACTACTACGTCATCATCAATACCCGTTCCTTCGTCAAGATCATCGATGCCCTCGGCGGCATCGACATCAATGTGGAGAAACGCATGTACTATGAGGATCCATGGGATGATGACGGAGGACTTCTCATCGACCTGATGCCCGGCATGCAGCACATGGACGGAAAAACTGCCGTCACCTATGTCCGCTACCGCGATGAGGAAGGGGATATCGGACGCATCGAGCGGCAACAGAAATTCATGAAGGCCTGCATGGAACAGCTCACCAGCCCTTCCATCCTGCCAAAGCTTCCTACCATCATACAGGAAGTCATGGATTCCGTGAGGACCAATCTCTCCATGCGGCAGCTTCTGGAATTCGCCGGCACCCTCAAAAGTGCCCAGAAATACGGCCTCCGCACCGAAATGGTCCCGGGACGTCCCCTGTACATCGAGGGCATCAGCTACTGGATCCCTGACATCACAAAAATGCGCTCCATTGTAGCAGAGACTCTTGGCGTCACGGTCAGCAGCGACCTGCGTTCCAGATTCGAGCGCACAGCACAAGAATACGAGGACTCCATTCCTTCCACCGCCACGGAGGTTCCGGAAGACGATACCTCCATCGGAAAAGCTTACTCTCCCTCAAGGGAATCGTCGGAGAGGACAGAGGTCACCGACAGGACCGAGCGCGAGAACCTGAGTCCTTACGATCCCAAGAGAAAGGATTCCACAACCAACCAGCCAAAAGATCGCGAAGAGGACTTGCCGGAAAATCTTGATATCCCCAGGAACCCCAGGGAAGAAAGAAAACCGGAAGTGCCGGAGACTACTTCTCCGCCGCCCGTCCAATCCCCGGTTACGTCCCAAGAATCCCCATCCTCCCCAGGTGAGACGGATTCCTCCGTGCCCACCCGTGGTGGGTCTGCCGGGAAAACACAATGACCGGATAATCAAAGACCGCTGCTGCGACATCATGATTGCCATGGTGCCGCGGCAGCGGTCTTTTCGTATCTCAATTATTCGCTTTTCTGGTCCATGGTAGCCATGGATGCCACCTTGTCATTGTCGTTTGTCTTCATGAGCATGACGCCCTGGGTATTGCGGCTGATGACGGATATCTCGTCCACATTGGTGCGGATGACAATCCCCTCCGTCGTTATGAGCATGAGCTCCTGGCCGGGCTTTACGACCTTGAGCCCGATGACCGCGCCGGTCTTCTCCGTGACCTTCATGTTGATGAGGCCCTTGCCGCCCCTCGTCTGGGCGCGGTACTCCGTCGTCGGTGTCCGCTTGCCGTAGCCGTTCTCCGTCACCGTCAGCACATCCGCATTGCGATGGAGATTTGCCATGCCGATGACCTCATCCCCTTCGTTCAGGCGAATGCCGCGCACACCGCGCGCCGTACGTCCCATGGCCCGCACATCGCTCTCGTCGAAGGCGATGGCCATACCGCCCTTCGTGCCGAGAATCACATAGCGCTCGCCATCCGTGAACTTGACGCCGATGAGCTCGTCATCATCGTCAAGGTTGATGGCAATGAGGCCGCCCTTCCGCATGGAACTGAACTCAAGGAGCCCCGTCTTCTTGACGATGCCTTTTTTCGTGGCCATGAAAAGGAACCTCTCGGGATTGAACTCCTTGACCTGGATGACCGCAGTGATCTTCTCATCCTTGCCCAGCTGCAGGAGATTGATGATGGCGGTCCCCTTCGCCTGACGGCTGGCTTCTGCAATCTCATAGGCCTTGAGATAGAAGACCCGCCCGCGGCTCGTGAAGAAGAGGATGGTATGGTGGGTCGTGGTGATCAGGAGATTCTCGACGAAATCCTCCTCCTTCGTTCCCATGCCGGTAACGCCACGCCCTCCGCGCTTCTGGTTGCGGTATGCCGTCAGGGGCATGCGCTTGATGTAGTTGTTGTGGGTAATCGTGATCACCACATCCTCCTCGGCAATAAGATCCTCCACAGCAAGGGAGGAATCATCAATGGTAATGCGGGTACGACGCTCATCACCATATTTTTCCTTTACCGCCATGAGTTCGTCCTTGATGATGCCAAGGATGCGGTTCTCATCGGCGAGGATGGCCTTGTATTCCTCAATGGCCTTCAAGGTTGCCTCATATTCCTCCTCAATCTTCTCCCGCTCCAGTCCGGTGAGGCGCTGGAGACGGAGGTCGAGGATGGCCTGTGCCTGCTTGTCGGAAAGCCGGAAGCTCTTCATCAGGGCATCCTTTGCAATCTCCGCCGTGCGGCTCTCCCGGATGGTCGTGATCACCGCATCGAGATTGTCAAGGGCAATGGTCAATCCTTCCAGGATATGTGCCCTTGCCTCTGCCTTTGCCAGCTCGTATCTGGTTCGACGGGTAATGACATCCTCCTGGTGCTTGATGTAGTAATGCAGGACTTCCTTAAGGTTCAGCACCTGCGGCCTTCCGTCCACAAGGGCCAGCATGATGACGCCAAAGCTCTCCTGGAATTGAGTATGTTTATAAAGTTGGTTTAAAATGACGTTTGCATTGGCATCGCGACGAAGCTCCGCCACGATACGCATGCCGTTGCGGTCCGACTCATCGCGAAGATCCGTAATGCCATCGATGGTCTTCTCCCGCACAAGAGAAGCAATCTTCTCCACAAGACGGGCCTTGTTGACCTGATAGGGAAGCTCGGTGGCGATGATGCGGGATTTCCCGTTGGACATGGTCTCGATATGGGCATCCGCCCGCATCTTGATGACGCCGCGCCCTGTCATGTACGCATCGCGGATGCCATCTGTCCCGAGAATCAGTCCCGCTGTCGGAAAGTCCGGCCCCTTGATGGCCTGCATGAGTTCCTCAATGGTGGCATCCGGATTATCGATGAGCATGAGGGTGCCATCGATGACCTCGCGCATATTGTGGGGAGGGATGTTCGTCGCCATGCCCACGGCGATGCCGGAAGTGCCATTGACGAGAAGCTGCGGGAACTTCGCCGGCAGAACGGTGGGCTCCTTCAGGGACTCATCGTAGTTCGGCGTGAAGTCCACCGTTTCCTTGTCAATATCCTGAAGCATGAGTTCCGAGATCTTCGACATGCGGACTTCCGTGTAACGCATCGCTGCCGCCGGATCTCCGTCCACGGACCCGAAGTTGCCATGGCCATCCGCCAGCATGTAGCGCATGGAGAAATCCTGCGCCATGCGGACAATGGCATCATAGACGGAACTGTCACCATGGGGATGGTATTTACCGAGAACCTCGCCGACGATACGCGCCGACTTCTTGTAGGGCTTATTCGAGCCCATGCCGGCCTCCTGCATCGCGTAAAGGATACGCCGATGCACCGGCTTCAGTCCATCGCGGACATCGGGCAGAGCACGAGCGACAATAACGGACATCGCATAATCGATATACGAGTTCCGCATCTCGTTCTCAAGCTTTACCGATACCACCTTTCCTTGACCAAACTCCACAATCTCACCTCAAAACCAATCAACACACAAGAAAATACTAACGAGTTATTATACCATACTATGCAAAAAAAGTCCATCAACGCTTTATCTTCAAGCATTGACGGACTTTATAAGATGTTTTTACGAAGCCACGATGCAATTCACATAAACCAGTTTCTCATCGGGCGTTGTCGGCACATCGAAAAAGAACAGGATGCCATGCCCCTTGCCCACATCAAAGCGGATATACTTGTCCTGAAGCATCTTCTCATAGGATTTCTTCTGACTGGGATTGTCAAACTGTCCATGCTTCAGCATGTCAGCGACAAGCTCATTCAGTTCCACAGTCTTTCCCTCAAAGGTGCGCTTCGCGTATTCCTCCACTTTCCTGAAATCGTAGTCAAAAGCCAGAACCTTCTTGTAAGAATTTGCACGATATACAAAAGGAGCCTCCATATCCCTCCCTCACCTTCCTATGATTTTTTTGTAGATATATCCTTCCCTCACACCGGAGTCGCTGTATATGATGGTATCGCTTCCAAAATGGCCGGCGAGAACATCCGCAATGACAAGCCCCGGAAGCAGAGTATGCATACGCTCCGGCACGGTCTTCATCAAAAAGACGATTTCCCTCGTCCCAAGCTCCCGGTCCCGCTGGAAACGATGGATGATTTTCCTGATCCCTTCCATCTCCATGCCGGTATTGGCAGAATCCATGGAAAAAAACATGTTGTAAAGAGCCCTTGCACCCTTGAATGTCCCCCCGATTCCACAGATTTTGGAATGGGAGACCTTCCGGAACTCCAGGGAATCCGCGAGAAGCCTTTCCGCCTCTTCACGCATTTCGTTGCATTCCCCGGAGGATGGAAGGATATCCTTCGAATATCTTGAATGGAACATCAAGGAACCCATGGGAAGGCTGGCCTTCTTCACAATGCTCCCCTCATCGAAAACAACAACCTCTGTACTTGCTCCCCCGATATCGACAATGAGCCCGGAATCCTCCTCCATGTCATGGGTGGCAGCGACAAAGCCAAGCTCTGCCTCCTCATCCCCGCTGATGACCTGAAGAGGAATCCCTGTCCTCTTCCGGATTTCCTCAACGGCTTCCCGGCTGTTGCTGGCATTCCTCAGGGCAGCCGTGGTAAAGGCAGCAATATTGCCAATGCGGAAACTCTCCAAAAAGGAGCGGAATTCCTTCAGTATCCCTGCCGTCCTGTCGATACCCTCCTGTTGCATGCTGCCATCCTTCAGATAGGATGCCAGGCCTACCATATGCTTTTTCTTCATGAGCATTTCGATATGCCCATCCTCAATCTCATAGATTGCCATACGAATCGTATTGGAGCCGATATCGATGATCGCATGCAGCACAATATCACTTCCTATATAACTTTACCGCTTGAGGCCATGCCCCGTGATCGCGATGACAACCCGATAGTTGTCCGGCTTGCCGTTCTTGAAGTACTGCAAGGCACCAGCAAGCCCCGCCGCCGCCGTCGTCTCCACATAGATGCCGCGCTCGCCGAGATGTTTCTTGGATTTGAGGATATCCGTATCCTCCACCGTGATGACATCGCCATCGCTCGCCTTGATAGCCCGGATCATCTCCTGCAGCCGGCGCGGTTTCTCGATGCGGATTGCCGAGGCGACCGTCGTGCGCTTCGGCTCCTCGGGAAGCCCATGGAACGCCTCATAGAGGGGCGCGCACTTCTTGCTCTGCACCGCGACGAAATGGGGCAGGCGCCCGATCTCCATAAAGCCCAGGAAAAGCCCGATGAGCATCGTTCCGTTTGCCACCGGCATGAAGATGTACTCCGGCACATCATTATGGAGCTGGCGATAGATCTCATGTGCCATGGACTTCATGCCCTCGAAGAACAGGGGATTGTAGACATGGGAGGCATAGTAGGCATCACCAAGGTTCATCTTCGCCGCCGCGCATGCCTTCATGCGCCCATTGGGAACTTTCACGGTCTTTGCCCCATAGGCCTCGATCTGGTCGATCTTCTCCTTCGAAGTGTCATCCGGAACGTAAACCGTGCATTCAATCCCTGCCGCCGTCGCATAAGCTGCAATGGCCGACCCCGCATTGCCGGAGGAATCCAGCGCAATCTTTTTGATGCCGATCTTGTGGATCTCGTTGATCAGGGTATAGGCTCCACGATCCTTGAAGGAGCCCGTCGGCTGCATGCTCTCCATCTTCAGGAGGTAATCCTGGTTGTTCGTGCGGAAGTCCAAGAGAGGTGTCTCCCCCTCGCCGATGGAAATCTCCCTTACCAGCTCATCGCTGCTGTCCTTATGGAGACGGAACATGCCGCCGCACTCGCACATATAGGAATGGCTGTTCAAGGGATACTGTTTCTTGCATTTCTCACAGTAAAAATACATCTGGAATCAACCCCTTCTATGAAATTCCTTTCACATCCTCTTGCCCCTTTCTAATTAATATTCGGCAAAATCCAAATATCTCCTTTATTCACGCCCCATTTCGGCAAGAAAAAATAATTTTTTATTTTCTCTTGCCAAAAGACTCCAAATGTTGTATTATAGTTCATGGGAGGACTGTTGCATTTGGTTTCCATTTGCAACAGGTGGCAGAATAGAGGCGGCAAAAGAGAGAGCGTTCGGTTGCTCTCTCTTTTGTGTTTCCAAACTTTTTTTTTCAAGAAAATTATGCTAGAATATGGATAGACACAAGACCTAGGAGTTGAAACCAATGGCAAACAAGATTTTCGCATTTGTTGGGTCCTATGCCTCGGGCAAAACCACGATCATCACCCAGCTCATGTCCATGGGCATCCACTGCATCAAGACCTACACCACCCGCGATATCAAGGAGAAGGACCCGAAGGCCAGGATCTACATCCACATGTCGAGGGATGAGTTCCTTCGACAGGACTTCATCGTAAAGGTCTCCTACAAGGGCCACTATTACGGGGTTCTCAAGAAGGACGTGCTCTGGGCGCTAGAAAACAACGGCATCACGGTCATGGTTCTCGATGTGAACGGCATCAAGCAGATCAACAAGCTCATCAAGCAGAACATCTTCACCATCTACCTCATGGCAGACTATGTCGTCCTGGTAGACCGCATGCTCAGGAAGGGCCTTCGTAACGACGAGATCAAGTACCATCTGGAGTATGCCGAAGCAAACAACGAGTTCGAGAACTGGAAGACCACGAACTACGTCATAAAGAACACGGGCAAGCTCAGTGTTGCACTGGAGCAGATCCTTGCGGTCATGGGGCTCATGACCCTGCCCCCGCAGGAAAAGTTCAACCAGATCATATGGGGAAGCGCAACTCCCCCGAAGGAAGACGCAGAAACTTAAGACATGCACGGACTGATATGCGACGGCTAAATCATAAAAGCCAAAGCGTATCAGTCTTTCTTTTGTTAATGATTTCCAATCAATACGGTTTCTGAAAAAATGCGATAAAAAAATAGGAAAAACACTTGCAACTTATGCTTGTATGTAGTATACTACACACAAAGAGGAGGTGATGTGTTGATACGAAAGGTTTCCTATAAGGACCAGGTGTACGAACACATGAAGCAGGACATCGTCAACGGTACCATGAAAATCGGGGAAATTTATTCCGAGCAGATGATCGCTGACCAACTGAACGTATCGCGCACGCCAGTGCGGGAAGCGGTCCTGCAGCTCAGGAACGAGAAGCTCGTGGAGGTTTACAACAACCGCGGTTTTGGCGTGAAGCCGGTTTCTGTGGAGGACATCCGCCAGATCATCCAGGCACGCATAGCCATCGAAAGCTACACCCTTTGCCGTCTGGCCGAGAGCATACACACGCCGGAGGGAAAGGATGCCCTGAAGGAAATGGAAACCTGCCTGGAGGAAAAGATGGCAAGCCTTTGCGACGCAACAGAACACTATCTTTTCATGCAGGCCGATATGGAATTCCATGGGATCAGCATCCTGTTCACGAACAATGAGTACTTCACGGGAATGCACCGAATGATGCAGGCACAGCTTGAGCGCGTAACCATCAGTTCCCTCATTTATCAGGGACGCCATGCCGCCGCCCTCCACGAGCACGAAGACATCTTTCGGGAGGTCAGCCGGGGCAAGGGCAAAGAAGCGGCTGCCGCCCTGGAGAAGCACATGTGGATGACAGAGGAACTGTTGACAGGGCACATGTTGACATGAACGCAAGGGAATATCCGGACCATACGATATTCCTTTGCGCTTGGGTCAACTAGTATGCTACATACCATTTGATTTCTTTTTATGGTGTGTTGCATATTAGCAGATCTTAAGTAGTATGCTACATACGGTATGCAAATGTTTATGAGGCGAATGGGAGGAACACAACATGTCAAAAGTAGGTTTCATCGGTCTGGGAATCATGGGAAAGCCAATGGTGCGCAATCTGCTCAAGGCAGGAATCGACACGACGGTCTATGACATCAACAAGGATGCCGTGGAGGAACTGGCCAGGGAGGGTGCCAAGCCGGCGGCAACTCCCAGGGAGACGGCGAAGGGCAAGGATGTCGTCATCACGATGGTGCCAAACGGAAAGATCGTGGAGTCCCTTTTGACAGGCGACGACGGCATTCTGGCAGGCGTCGATGCGGGAACCATCATCGCGGACATGAGCTCCGTCACCCCCGTAGAGTCCAAGCGCTTCGCTGAGATGGCAGAGAAGAAGGGCTGCTCCTTCCTGGATTCCCCCGTCAGCGGCGGCGAGCCCGGCGCAGTGAACGCCACCCTCGCCTTCATGATCGGCGGCGACGAGAAGGCCGTGGAGAAGATGCGGGATGTATACGATGCCATGGGAACCTCCATCACTGTGGTAGGCCCCAACGGCAGCGGCTCCGTCACGAAACTCGCCAACCAGATCATGGTGAACCTCAACATCGCCGCGGTATCGGAAGCTCTGGTGCTTGCACAGAAGGCCGGGGCCGATCCCAAGAAGGTCTATGAGGCAGTGCGCGGCGGCCTTGCCGGCAGCACGGTTCTCGATGCGAAGGCTCCCATGATGTACAGCCGCAATTTCAAGCCGGGCGGAACCATTGCCATCAACCTCAAGGACATCACGAACGTCATGGATACGGCAAAGAGCCTCGATGTGCCCCTGGTCCTCACCAGCGAGCTGCAGCAGATCATGCTGAGCCTGAAGGCAACGGGGCACATCATGGACGACCACAGCGGCATCGTCCAGTTCTATGAGGGAATCTCCGGCGTAGAAGTCAAGTCAGCAGAGTGATATACAGGAGGGAAATGCGATGGCAAAGGTGCTCAAGAGCGAGCTTTTCAAGGACATCCCGGCAATCGATGAGAAAAAAGTGGATGATACACTGGCAGAGGCTTTGAAGGACTTTCCGAAGAAGATCGTGGTTCTCGACGATGACCCGACAGGGGTGCAGACCGTCCATGACATCTCGGTCTACACGGATTGGACAGAGGAAAGCATTGCCGCAGGGTTCGCGGAGAAAAACTCCATGTTCTTCATCCTGACGAATTCCCGCGCCTTCTCTGCAGAGCATACCACAGAAGAACATCGGAAGATGGCGCAGCGCATTGCCGCGGAAGCCAAAAAGTGCGGCAAGGAGTTCATGGTCATCAGCCGCAGCGACTCCACCCTGCGCGGGCACTATCCCCTGGAGACCGAGATCCTTCGGGAAACCTTGGAACAGCAGGGCAGCCCGAAGATCGACGGCGAGGTGCTGATGCCCTTCTTCAAGGAGGGCGGGCGTTTCACCATCGGGAACGTGCATTACGTGCAGGAAGGGGACTATCTCACCCCTGCAGGAGAAACGGAATTCGCCAAGGACAAGACCTTCGGCTATACGAAATCCAACATGGCGGAGTACATTGAGGAAAAAACGAAGGGCGCATTCCCCAAGGAATCCGTCACCTGCATTTCCCTGGAAGACCTGCGCTCCTTTGCCGTGGACAAGATCGCGGAGCAGCTGGAAAAGGTCGATGGCTTCCACAAGGTCATCGTGAATGCTGTGGACTATGTGGATGTCAAGGTGTTCGCCCTTGCCCTGCTCAAGGCCATGGCAAAGGGAAAGAACTTCCTGTTCCGCACGGCAGCGGCCTTCACGAAGGTCATCGGGAATGTCCCCGACAAGCCCCTGCTCCAGCGCGAGGAACTCGTCGCCAAGGGCAACGAGAACGGCGGCCTCATCATCATCGGTTCTCATGTAAAAAAGACCACCCAGCAGTTCGAGGAGCTTCAGAAGAGCAAATATGTCAAGTTCATCGAGTTCAACCATATGCTCGTACTGGAACCGGAAAAACTGGAGCAGGAACTCCAGCGCATCATCACCGAGGTGGAAAAGGAAATCAAGGAAGGACAGACCGTTGCCGTGTATACGGGTCGCAAGCGCTTTGATGCAGGTTCAGAGGAAGAATCCCTCCGGGTTTCCGTCAAGATTTCCGAGGCCATCACGAGCATCGTGAACCGCATTTCCATCCAGCCAAGCTTCCTCATCGCTAAAGGCGGCATCACCTCCAGCGATGTGGGAACGAAGGGGCTCTCCGTCAAGCACGCCCTTGTCATGGGGCAGGTAGCCCCCGGCATTCCCGTCTGGAAAACCGGAGAAGAAAGCAAGTTCCCCCACATGGCCTACATCATCTTCCCCGGCAACGTGGGCGCTGTCGATACCCTGCGCAAGGTGACGGACATGCTTTGCACCCGATAAAGGAGATTATCCATGCTGATAAATTTGCGTGAAATGCTGCAGATCGCAGAGGAGAAACATTCTGCCATCGGCTCCTTCAACGTATACAATGTGGAGTCCCTGCAAGCGGTGATGAATGCCTCGGCAAAAGCCTCCGCCCCGGTCATCGTGTCCTTCGGCGAGTCCTATGACAGCCATATGCCGCTGGAGGGCATGGCAGAACTGGTGAAACTGTATGCGGCAGCTTCCGAGGTTCCCATGGTCCTTCACCTGGACCACAGCAAGAAAATGACCACCATCCTGCGGGCCTTGAAGGCCGGCTTCACATCCATCATGTATGACGGTTCGGCATTCCCCCTGGCAGAGAACATCGAGCGAAGCCGCCATGTGGCGGAAATCGCCCATGCCCTGAATGCCAGCCTGGAGGGCGAGCTCGGCTACATGAACCCGGAGGACGGCACGCCTTCCAACATAGGCGGAGTGGAAAGCTATACGCGGGTCAATGATGCAAAACGCTACGCCGAGGAATCCGGAGCCGATGCCCTTGCCATCGCCATCGGGAATGCCCACGGCATCTACAAAGGCAAGCCCCATCTGGACCTGGAAAGGCTATCGGAGATACATCAGGCAGTATCCCTGCCCCTGGTGCTGCATGGCAGTTCCGGCATACCGGAGGAACTGCTGCAAGCGGCCATTCGGGGAGGCATCCGAAAGATCAACATCAACACGGAAGTCTCGACCACGGGAATCCGTGCGGCAAGGGAGTTCCTGAACAGCCATCAGGACCCCAACACGAGGTTTGAGGCGATGACGAAGGAAGCCGAAGGGCAAATGACCGTCGTCGTGGAAAATTACATTGCCTGTTTCAGGCAGGAAAACTAGGAGGATGACATTCTCATGTTAATGGCGATTTTCTTGGGCGGCATCATTCTGTTGATGCTGATGATCATCAAATTCAAGATCAACCCTTTTCTGGCGTTACTGTTCACATCGCTGGTAATCGGAATCAGCGCAGGGCTCCCTGTGCAGAAGATCCTCTCCAGCATATCTTCCGGCTTTGGCGGCACCCTCGGCGGCATCGGCATCGTGATTGCGCTGGGCATCATCCTCGGGGAACTGCTCTATGAGACAGGGGGAACCGAGGAGATTGCAAGCCTCGCCCTGCGAAAGATCGGCGTGGAGAACTCCCCGCTGGCCATGGCACTCACCGGCGTCATCGTCGCAATTCCCGTCTACTTCGATGCAGCGTTTGTCATTCTGGTGAATCTGGCGAGCCAGCTCTCCGAGAAAACAGGAATCCCCCTGGTCCGTTTCGTGACCGCCCTGGGCGTGGGCCTCATCATCGGCCACTGCGTCATCATCCCGACCCCCGGCCCCATGGCGGTGGCAGGTGCCGTCAGCGCACCCCTGGGCTCCTTCGTCCTCTATTCCGTCATCGCCGCAGTTCCGGCAGCCCTCGTGGGCGGCGTGCTCTACTCCAAACTCACGGCGAAGCGGTTCTTCCCGGAGCAGTGCAACCGTGAGATTGGGACGACAGATGTTTCCGTGGATGACGGCAAGTCAGGGGAGCGCTGCCCCCGGGACACTGGCCCTGGGATTGATCCTCTTCCCCATCACGCTGATCCTCATCGGAACCATCGCAGGCGCACTTCTGGACAAAGACACGCCCCTGGCTGCCGTATGCGCCTTCCTCGGCGACAAGAACGTGGCCCTCTTCCTCGGCGTCATCGCCGCATTGCTCGCACTTCGGAAGTATTTCAAAGCCCCTGCAGAGGAAATGATTACGGCAGCGGCCTCCCAGGCAGGCATGGTGCTCCTGATCACGGGCGCGGGCGGCAGCTTCGGCGCCATCATCAACGCAACCGGCATCGGCGATTACATCGTCGCCACCATGCAGGACTTCAATGTACCCCTGATTCTCCTGGGCTTCATTCTCAGCCAGATCCTCCGCGCTGCGCAGGGTTCCGCCACGGTGGCCCTCGTTACGACAGCGGCCATCCTCGCGCCCTCCATCACGGCGGTTGGCGCCTCCCCGGTTCTCGTGGGACTTGCCATCTGCTTCGGCGGCGTAGGACTTTCCCTGCCGAACGACTCCGGATTCTGGGTGGTCAACCGCTTCTCCGGCTTCACCTTCCCCCAGACCATGAAGGCGTGGACCGTAGGCGGTTTCGTCGCCGGCCTGACAGGACTTGCTGTCCTTCTCGTTCTCAGCATGTTCCAGAACGTCCTGCCGGGACTCATGTAGTACTTTTCAACACCCCCTATCCTTTGCGGTTGATGTACGGACGTTGCAGTCCGTGCCTCAACCGCTTTTGTCATTCACAGCCAGCTATGATAAAATAGCATGGAAGTCCCCTCCCCCGGAGGGAAATCTGGCAGCTGCCAAGAAAGGTTCAAGTGATCCCGCATGGAAGGAAGTTATTCGCGTGTGCTCCTGGTATTCACGGATTTGCTGGCCCCTCTGGTCGTTGGATACCTCCTGCACCGCAAGGATCTTGTGGGGGACGGTTTTGTCAACAAGGCCATCCGCCTCAATGTCGTAGGCGTTTTTACGGTGCTCTCCCTCCTGAGTTTCTGGGTCATGCCAATTTCCCCCGAACTGGTCTGGATGCCCTTTTTCGCTACACTTTACGTCCTGCTTCCGGGGCTTTTGGGGCATCTCACCTTTGCACGGAAGTATCGCAACCCGTTGGACAGGGGAGCCTATGTCATCAGTGCCATGCTTTCGAACATCGGCACATTGGGCGGGGTATGCGCCTTTATCTTATATCGTGAGGAAGGCTTTGCCTACTCCCAGATGATCGGCATTTGCCAGAATGTCCTGCTGGTGCTCGTATGCTTTCCACTGGCGCAGCATTTCTATTCCCTCCACACTCTTCGCCGGGGCGGGAATCGACCTCTGATGCACAAGGGAAGCCATTGGCGCAATTTGCGGGACATGTTCCTGAGCTGGAACCAGGTATGCCTTTTGGGAATGCTGGCAGGGTTTCTTCTGAACATCGGAAAGATTCCGAGGCCGGAGGCCTTTGGGGATATTTTTTCCTGGCTGGTGCATATCTCCGCATGGATCTCCCTCATGCCCGTGGGGTTCCTGATTGACTTCCATCGGGCAAGGGCATATTATTCCAGGACCTGGGACCTCGTTTTTCTGCGGTTCGCCATCGTTCCCGCCATCATCTGGGGTGCCTCCCGGCTGGTGTTCACCGACCCCGTGCTGCTCAATACCCTCTTCGTCTGCGCCATGGCGCCCACTGCCATCAATGCCGTCGTCACGACACGGCTGTACAAACTCAACGTGGATTTTGCCGTGGCCTCCTTTATCCTGACGACAGGAATTTTCTTGCTGATTCTGTTTCCCGCATTGTTCTTTCTATTGCGGTAAAAAAATGGAAGGAAACGCAATCGTTTCCTTCCATTTTTTCAGTCTTCCTTGTCATAGCGCTGAAGCAGAAGCTTTTCCATCTGCTGCCTTTGATACTTTTCCAGCCGCGGACGGAAGAAGATCGTGGGGATGGTGACGCCCACAGCCATGGCGATGACGACAGTGGCGGCCTCCACACCGCTCCGGATGCCCACAAGCAGGGTCTGGGCGTCAATGGTCGTGATGTTGAGGATGGAAAAGAGAAGCCGATAGAGCAGTACGCCGGGCATCAAGGGAATCACCGAGGGAATCGTGAGGACCGATCCCGGCGTATGGAACCAATGGATTGCCTTCTGGGCGGCGACGCCAAGGATCGCCGCGCCAAGGAAGGAACCGGCAACGAGATTGGAGTCGAGCTGGATGACCATGAAATTGCGGACATCCACTGCGATGACTGCCCCAAGGGCGACGACGGGAAGCAGCCGCCCGGGCAGGTTGAAAATGGCCGCATAGCCTGCACCTGCAAAGGCTGCGGCAAGTGTCTGGGAAAGGTAGATATCCTCCGGCTGGATGGGAACGCGGGTAAAGTCCGTGACATTCCCCACCCACAGGGCAATACTGATGCCAAAGGTCATGCTGCCGATGATGAGCATGGTATGGGTCAGCCGCGTCGTTCCCGCCATGATGTAATTGTTCAGCATATCATCCACAGCATTGATCAAGGGAATGCCCGGGATCAGGAAAAGAGCCGCGGCAATCATCGGATAGGAGGGCGTCGCCGTTCCGGAGACGGACTGGAAGAAACAGGCCAGCACCGTGGCAACAAAGGCAGAGATGGCCGTCCCCGCATAGACATTGAACCCATAGATGTTGCAGAGCCGACGGACGGCAAAGCCGATGGCCGCACTGAGCGCCGTGCAGAAAAAGGAAATCCAGTCGCAGCCAAAGAGCTTGCAGATGCCGCCGCAGGCAAGTCCCGCGGAAAGCGCGCTCAAAAGAGGCGGATAGGGGCTCGGCATATGTTCCAGCCGATGAAGCTCCGCCTCATATTTCTCCAAGGAATAGTTTTCCTTGATGGCAGTCCATGTCAGATTGCTGATATCCGCAAGAACTGTCATGTTCACGCCATGATGCCGGCATTTGCGGAACTCCGTGTAGGAATGGTCATCATCATTGATGTTCAGCATCAGCGTGGTATAGTTGACATGGATGCTGATCTTGTCCGACGTGATGTCCATATAGGTTGCCGCCCGGAGCATGTCGCGCATGATCCGCTCTGTCGCTGCACCATTCGCCATGAGCAGCTCCCCTGTCATGAGGATGAGCTGCATCTTATACATGATGCGGCGATAGGGATAGGCAATATGGTCCTCTTGAGTATGTGTCATACGTTCACCAGATTTCTAATAATCTAAAGACTTATCATACTACAAGGTTTTTCCACTTTCAAGAAGGAAGTCTGCTTTAAGACGCCTTTACTTTTCCCTTAAAAACATATAAAATATAAGGGAAAGAAGGGTGGTTAAGGGAATGCGTCCATTCGACTACGGCAAAATCAAGAACATGACATGGGACTCAGAGGTTCTGGGATACATTGCATCAATCTACAAGGAAGCGGGCAAGCAGGAACTTTATCTGAAGCAAAGGCCGGAGGAATTGAACAAGTTAGTGGAAATAGCCAAGGCGCAGAGTACAGAGGCTTCCAATGCCATCGAAGGCATAGTCACCACCAGTACGCGCATCCGGCAACTGGTGGCAGAGAAAACAACGCCCAGAAACAGGGATGAGCAGGAGATTGCAGGCTATCGTGATGTACTGAATATCATCCATGAGAACTTTGATGCCATCCCCATAACGCAAAATTTCATCCTTCAGCTCCACAAGATCATGTACCGCCATATGAACAATCCCATGGCTAGGCACACCAAAAACGTACAGAATTATACCAGTGCGACGTATCCCGATAAACATACAGAGATACTGTTCACACCGCCCACTCCCTTTGAAACGCCGGAGTCTCTTGACCGAATCTGCGAAGAATACAATCGGGTCATCGGCAATGCAGAGGCGGAGCCCCTGATTACCATACCAATATTCATCCACGATTTTCTCTGCATACATCCCTTCAATGACGGCAATGGCCGCATGAGCAGGCTTTTGACCACCTTGCTGCTATATCGCAGCGGCTTTTACGTCGGGAAGTATATATCCCTGGAGGCAAAGATCGCAAGACACAAGAATCTATACTATGAGGCACTGAGACAGTCCCAGCATGGCTGGCATGAAGGAACGGAAAATGTGGTTCCTTTCATCAAATACATATTGGGCACGATTCTTGTAGCGTACAGGGATTTCGAAGACCGTTTTTTCATTGTTGAGAAAAAAACATCCGCCCTGGAAATGGTTCGCAAAGCATCCATGCAAAAAATAGGCCGTTTCAACAAGCAGGATATCCGTGAGCTGTGTCCCGCACTAAGTGTGAGCTCCGTAGAAGGGGCACTGCGAAAACTGGTTGAAGAAGGGTACCTGAAATGAGAAGGAAATGGCCGGTCTACCTGCTATGTCCATTTGAAATGAGCAACACAGAGCTTCAAGCTCAAAAACCTGAAAGAAAGGATAGATACGCATGAAGAAATCATCTTTACTTAAAGCTTTGCTCGTTGGATTTATGTGTTTCACTTCTCCATCTATGACGGAGGCCGAAATTATTACCATTGAATCAGATGGCTATAGTATTCTCGGTGAAGAAGACAATGTAAAAATTGCGAAAGAGCGCGCACGTCAAGATGCCTTACGGCAAGCATCTGAACAAGCAGGTGTATATGTTTCATCATATTACAAAGTCAATCATACCCATTTAACGGATGATGAACTGATCGTTATTTCATCAGGCTTATTGAAAGTAGAGAATGAATCCATTGTTAACGAAACATTAAATGGACAAGGATTCAAAATAAATTGCCATATAATAGCCACTTTCGACACAGATAACATTGATACAATGAATCTCCTTAACAGCAAAACCAAGGAACTCAAAAAGAAAGATGACGAACTGGAACAACTCAATCAAGAAAACATTCGTCTTAAAGAGCAATTGAATACAAGCAATGAGTCAAAACTTAAAAAGAATGAAGAAGATTTTCAAATCAAGCTTTATGAACGTGAGCTAATAAAAAGATATAGCCATAACAATAACACTGATGATGAAATGGATAAACTGGCGAAGAAAATCGGTGAATTAGATCCTGATAATTATACATATAGAAATTATATTTATAACAAATTGGCAAGCACTGACCCCAATGCTGCTATTGATGCATGCAATAAATACCTAGAAACGCATCCAGATGATTTAGTTGCTGCCTGTCAGAAAATATTGTGTTCAGGATCTGTCGCTCATTCAGATGCGGACGTAATCAATAAGGCAAAAGAAGTTCTGCCCAAAGAAGTGTATTATTCTACGATTCCCCCCGCAGTCTTAGTAAATGGACAGATGATTTCTTCGCCTGCAGATGGACTAACACTCGAAGATAATATTTATAGGCTATTCGAAATGATTAATGGGATTGAAGTACGTTCGTTTGCGACAATAAAAAAAGGCAACGTAGAAACTGATATCATATTATTTCATACCCAACACCCAGATGATATAGATGGCAAAGAATGTGAGAACATACTGAAAAGATACGAAAAAATCTATTTTGTCGAGTAAAAATACGAGCTTGCCTTAGTACCAACGAAACAAGAGGCGCCCCCTAACCTCCGTCTCCAGCACATCATTTCTCTTCAGCGTCTCAATGCCAGCAAAGTGCCGCCGCACACCAGCACTTAAGGAAGATTTTGTCATCTTTTTCGTTGAACATTGCGCCCAAGTTATACAACCGGGGGGGACTTAAGAATTCTAAAGACCGGAATAGAGCTTTAAGATGCAGGTTCATATTAGCAGGCAAAACTTAAATAATTTTGAGGGCAAGTCCGTATTTATGCTATACCGAACCCAAAGACAACGTGAAAATCATCAGCGGAGGTGGCAAAAATGCAGGTGTTGAAGCGGCCCATGCCCGTGGGCATTGAAGATTTCAAAGACTTGGTAACAAGGAACTATTATTTCATTGACAAGACAAGATTCATCAAGGGGCTTATAGATACTCAGGGCAAGGTGGCTCTCATAACCCGCCCCCGGCGCTTTGGCAAGACCCTCAGTCTTTCCATGCTACAGTATTTCTTCACCCTGGATAATGCCGAGGACAATCGCAAGCTCTTTGCGGGACTGGACATAGAACGGGCAGGAGAGCGCTATATGCAGGAGCAGGGCAGCCACCCGGTGGTGTTCCTGACCCTCAAGGAAGTGCGGGCAGGAAAACAGAATGTGATGATGGACTTGCTGGCGAGAGTCTTGCAAGGACTTTGCAAACGCTATCAATATATGCTTTCCAGTGACCGGCTGTCAGAGGAAGATAAAAATAATTTTCGCAAACTGCTGGAATTGCGTGGCAATGAGGCTGATATGCGCCTTTCCCTTTGCTCTCTTATGCAATGGCTGGAAGCCTTTCACAGCAAAAAGCCCGTCCTCCTGCTGGACGAATACGATGCCCCCATCCTCTCAGCCTGGGAGAATGGCTACTATCAGGAGTGCATCGACTTCATGCAGGGATTCCTTGGTTCAGCCTTGAAAACCAATCCAGCCTTAGGCTTTGCTGTCTTGACAGGCATCACGCGAATCTCCAAGGAAAGCATCTTTTCCGGGCTAAACAACCTCAAGGTCTGCTCGGTGCTGTCAAATCACTACAATGATATCTTCGGCTTCACTCAAGAGGAAGCAGCAACTCTTCTGGCAGAATGCGGCTCAGAGGACAAACTGGCCGAACTTGCCAAGTGGTATGACGGCTATCAATTTGGCGATGCAGAAATCTATAACCCCTGGTCTGTGATTCAATATATCGACAATGACTGCAAATTCCAGCGATACTGGATAAATGTTTCCGGCAACAGCATCCTGCAGGTTCTGCTGAAAAATGTAGATGAAGCACGCTATGAGGAACTGCAAAGCCTCCTCCGTTTCCGTGAAGCATCTGTAGATACCATGATGGACGAGGGCATCATCTACCCGGATATCGAAACGGATGACAATGCCCTCTACATGATGCTCCTGACCACAGGCTACCTGAAAGCCATCAAAACCTGGCAGGACCGCCGTGGCCGCTGGTGGTGCCGCTTGCAGATACCGAACAGGGAAGTGCTGCTGGCCTATGAGGATGAAGTCCTGGCCAAGGTGGCAGGCCCCGGCAACCGCGTCCCCCTCTTTGCCATGCTGAATGCCATGACAGCGGGCAAGGCTTCGGTTTTCCAGAAGCATTTAAGCAAAATCCTCAGGGATATGGTAAGCTGCCACGACACCGCCCAGCCGGAGAGCTTCTACCACGGCCTGATGTTGGGCCTCACCGTTCTGATGGAGGGAGAGTATAGGGTGGAGTCAAACCGCGAATCCGGTTACGGCCGCTTCGACCTGGCCTTCTTCCCCCTGCATCCCGGCACTCCCGGCGTCATTCTGGAACTGAAAGCTGCTGGATCTGACGAAGGACTGGAGGAAAAAGCCCAAGAAGCCCTGCAGCAAATTGCAGAGAAAGCATACTGTGCCGAGTTCTCCCGTCAGGGAGTATCCGACATCTGGAGCTATGGCATTGCTTTTTGCGGCAAAAAGATCTGCCTAAAAGGCACACAGGGATGAAAAAAGGGAACGCTCGCGTCACTTGGACGCGCAGCGTTCCCTTTTTTTCGCTATCAGAACATCTTCCCTTGAAATTGTCAATATTGCTTGACACTTTTTTCTCACCAACTCAAACTTCGCAGATAAAGATTCATAAATAACCTTTAATTCCGACTAATAAATGTTCTCTCAAAATAAAATAGCATAAGCCATCTCCGTTTTGTATAATGAAAGTACTAACAAATCACAACATA